>Ga0209768_10000093_pt1 | contig 55787 bp, 53 predicted proteins | sample LauGreSBDMM110SD_3_FD_187564 | JGI IMG/M metagenome (GOLD analysis project Ga0209768, IMG submission 187564) | Freshwater lake microbial communities from Lake Michigan, USA - Sp13.BD.MM110.SD (SPAdes) (version 2) | ecosystem: Environmental > Aquatic > Freshwater > Lake | place: Lake Michigan... | reverse complement strand
GATCCACGGAGTTTCCGCAGGTCGGCTTGTGCCTTCAGAGCACTCACATATGTCATGAGAGTGTCTTTTTGCACGACGTAATGAATCGCACGTGCTGATTCACTACTTTCTCCACCAAATTCCGGATCTGGTAGAGAATTCTCTTGGTTTAGGCCGCGCTTCATGCTTGGGCCTTGTTCGTAGTAGGGCTATAAATGTGCTGAGAGGCTGCTGAGATCACTTGGGATCCATCGGCAGTTACTTTGAGCTTCACATTGATCTGTGAAGGAAGGGGAAGTGGTGAATTGGATGGGTCAATTATAACCCAGGCGCTTATCAGTCTGGTTCCATCCTCTAAGCGTGTCTCCTGGCTTGAATAATCCAAAACATCAGGGGAGAAGTTATCTGAGCCCTGGACAAAGAGGGGGGCGATAGAGAGCACTGATTGGCCATTAACGATCTCGATGCTCTGGACCAAATAGGTCTCTATCCCATTGGTAGAAGAGGTCAAAACGAAGTCGCCGGCACCTAGCGTCGTGATCTCAACGCTAGTGCGGTTGGCCTCAGTGAAAGCACCGTTATTTGTTGAGATTCCGATTGGTGCGCCATTTGAATCTAGGCCATCCCAACCAATATTTGTTGCTGCAGATCGCAAACTAGCAACGCCCTGCTGAACTACTGCAAGACCTCTAAAGAATGTATCAATATCTGTTGAAACACTGGTGGCAGTTGAAGTGTCAGTTGATGGAACCTCTGCTGCGTTGTTGTCGCCAGGTGTTGTTTGTGAATTATTTGGAGCACCTGGAATAACAGATGCAATCTTTGATGTTCCGTTTGTGATTGCTTCGTTGCCAGTCATGGAGTTAAAGCCAAGGAATGCTGTAACAACTAATAGTAGAGAAAGTGCTGTTGTGCTTGACTTTTTAGCAAGCTCTGCTGCCTTCTTATATGAGGTAGAGAGCATGTCCATTGCTGTTAGGCCACGCTCTTGATCTAGGACAACCTCTGTCAAGATGCGACGAAGTGAAAGACGGGCACGAGAAACAGTGTGGCGAACAGTTGCTGGCTTGATGCCAAGCTCTGCTGCGATCTCTTCTGTGCTGCGGCCTTCGATCTCCCACATAACAAGTGCTGCGCGCTCTGCTGGTGAAAGTAGTGAGATTGCTTGGCGAATAATCGCTGCATCCTCTGCTGCTGTCATCGCTGCTGAGTGGTCTCCATCTACTGCCCATGTTGCTTCAATCTCTGCTGATGCATCATCTAATACGACAAGGTTGGGACGGCGTCCTTCGCTGCGGAATAGATCGATGCATAGGTTTTCGATTGTGCGGTGGAGATAAGAGAGTGCGTGATCTGTTGACTCAAGTTCTGGTGCTGCAAGGATGAACTTGATTAATGCATCCTGAGTAATTTCCTCAGCCTTGTTTGAATCCTTGAGAACGCGGTTTGCGTGTGCAAGTAGCTCTGTACGGTGTGCTGTGTAGAAAGCACCAAGCTCTGCCACGGTCCAAACACGAGGACCTGCAGAGTTTGCAGAGTTGTTAAATGACACTTAAGGATTCCTTTTTTACCGGTTTTGTATTGCAGAGCCATCCGTCGATGTCTCTATAGCCTTCTACGAATCTCTTGCCCGAATGTAGCGTCGAAGGGACAAAACGGACATTTTGCCAGGTTGGCTATGGGCCTATTGGGCCTTGATCGCTCGTTGGTGGGGCTTGGGGCGCTATTTAGACGCCGCGAGCGCAGGCAAGCTTGCGAAGATCAACTGACATATCTACGAGCAGTTGATAGGTGCCTAAAGTTGCAGCATCGAGGCCAGCTACTCTTTGGGCAGCCATCTCTTTTCTAGATGTGCTCTCTTCTTTGATGGCAGTCAGGCATTCGGCAACTGTCCAGGTCAATTTAGTCTTTAAGTAGTAAGGGTTCTTCACGCAGCTGTACTCATACTTACTGCCCTTGACCACATAGCTTGTTTTAGCGTTGAGCTTGGAGCAGCTCTGACCGTTTTTAACAACGGCGGCGCTGGCTGGAGCAGCCGATAGGGCAGATAATGTTGAGATAGCAAAAAGGGCAACTGCCGCTGTTGTCAGTACTTTACGCATAAGAACCTCCGTAGTAATGGGGCAACCTTACAAGATCGATTAGGTGAAAGCCATGTACGTACAGGCTTATTGACTGCGAATATGCGGTGAATTCTTATGGCTATGGCTAGTACCAGGGTGAGAAACAAAGTGGGCCCAGACAGGCTCGAACTGTCGACCCACGGATTAAAAGTCCGTTGCTCTACCGGCTGAGCTATAGGCCCCACTGCTAAAGGTGCACACACATTAAATATGTAATATCTGGACTCTCTTTAGTGGGCTTATCTTACGACATCTTTTGGGTGGTTCTCTCACAGATATGCAGTAGAAGGCTTCCTCAAAGAGCCCTAGAGGGCTCGGGCTGCCATGGGTAGTTAGCTCTTAGTTAATGTAAAGACCGCAGTTGTTGTGCCCGTGCTTTTAACTGTGAGTAGATACGGTGCGCCCGGTAGTTGAAACTGTTCGCCTTCAAGAAAACCTGTCAGGAGCCAATCGGAGTCGAGGGAATCGGGATCTAGATTTACAACACTCGTTGGAAGATCAGAATCACGTCTTTGAATCAACATGGGGCCAATAGCACTGCCTTTGGCTTTTGCCCAAGCGGGCCCAGCCATTCTTACTTGAAGCTGAGGTTTGTAGGCAAAACTACTAATTGAGGTGCAACGATCATCTTGCGGAATGTAGTACTCGAAGAAATACCAGATAGTTTTGTAATTGAATTGATAAACAATCCTGTCTGTACTCAACCTTGATTCGTCAACAGTTGTGTCAGCACCGATTGTAAGGTTTAGGGCTTTCGGTGTGGAAAAAGTAGTAGCGCGTTGAGTGGCACTTAAAGTGGCGCTAGGACACCAATCGTCATTGCCCATCAAATCTCTGAAGTCTCCATACTCTTCAACCGAACAATTTGTTGCATTAAACTTTGTAAAATCGGAGTTCTCACAGGTGAGCGATGAGGAGTGATAGAAATAAAAGTTATGGCCCAGTTCATGTATTAATGTTGTTGTTCCAAAAGACTTAAGAAGTAGAGAGTTTCCTCCTTGTTCGCCAAGTCCTGCATACCCGCATGAGTCGTTAACATTGACAGTAACCAAGTGGGTCCCTATCGGAATTGACTTCAACCCTGCAATTTTCATTGCTGACTTTGTATCGGCAGAGCTGTTGCAATGCTTTATGGCTGTGCCTGCCTTACCAATAACGAACCGGGAAACCCCAAACTTCATCTTGCCGCGAGTGGTTTGCTTCCAAAATGTAATCGCCTCATCAACAGTGCTCTTTGCATAACTGAGCATTGTCTCTCCACTAGTTTCTGTCTCTGCCGTCTCTTCTTCCACTGCAGTCCAGAAATCTGGTTGGTCCTTGGGTGTTAATCCAACATAAATAATCTTCTGCGTTGTAGACCAGTTATTTTGGGCTTTTGCCGCTGTTGCAACTGGCAGAAAAGAAGCAGTCAGCGCCAAGGAAATAGTGGCAACAAGGATTCTTTTCATTTTCTGCACATACTCACTTTAGTCCGTTAGCTGCCCGCATGAGGCGATCTCGAATTGCGATTGCGATTCCATTACCTGTTGGTTGTTCGATAACAACGTGAGAAAGGCCTAGCTCATCAGCTTTGCGAAGTGATGCGTAGAGAGATTGTGCAAACTCAATATCGTTATTAGGGGAAGCCAGACGGATAGCATCTTTTGGTGTTGGCGTTGTTGCTAGCGCAATAAAACCTTGACCAGAAGTGGGTTGTTGATCCAACAAAACCTGCGCAGCTGGGGCGTAGTGAACTTCTAACGATCCGCTTGTTCTAATCAATGTTCCGGCCGAATCTAAAACATCCAAACCTGTTGCTGCTGTAATCATCTCTGCGGTAATTGCACCTGGTCGCAAAATCTTTGGCTCATCACCTGTGCAATCAATGATCGTTGATTCAACACCGACGGTGCATGGGCCGCCATCTATTATTTGATCCTGCTCTTGTAAGTAACTTCCTAGTTCATCTTTGACAGCCTGCGCAGTTGTTGGTGAAACATGGCCAAAACGATTAGCACTAGGAGCAGCAATGCCTTTGCCACCTATCCCATGGAAAGCATTAAGCAGGGCCAGTGCAACAACATGATCTGGTACTCGAATCCCTACAGAGCTTTGCCGGCCAGTAATAAAATCTTGTGCAAGTGGTGATCTATTTAAAATCAGCGTCATTGGACCCGGCCAAAAATCTCTGGCTAATTCAATTGCATACGTTGGAATCTCTTGGGCCCAGTCGCCCATAGCCTGCATCGAATGCACGTGAACAATTAAAGGATGATCTGCAGGGCGCCCCTTTGCTGCATAGATCTGTGCAACAGCAGTCTCATTAGTTGCATCTGCGCCGAGCCCATAAACAGTCTCTGTAGGAAAAGCAACTAGGTGACCTGCCTTTAGTTTTTGCGCTGCAAGCACCATCGCATCTGCGGTGCATTGCGAGACAAACTGTGGTTGGCCCATGGGATTAATTCTCGCACTAATCTCAGAATTAATTAACACCTTGCACAGTCAATAGTAGATACTTGGAGTATGAAAACTACAACATTTCGAAAAACCGCTGCCGTTTCAACTGCAATCGCCTTAATTGCTGGCGCTGGGTTTTTTAATCCTGCTGCAGCTGCCGCGCCTACTCGCTACATCACCACAACAGGCAACGGCACAGTCAGTGTTGTCCCTGATGCAGTCAAAGTCAGCGCAACTGTCTCTGTTCTGGGCGCTACAAGCAAGGCGGCATTAGCATCAGCAAATACAACATCTGTTGCTGTGCGAAAGGCGTTGACTGCAAACAAGATTGCAGCCCGAGATATTGCAACTCAGTCGATCTCTGTTTATCCAGAGTATTCGTACCCAGATAATGCAAATCCTGTTATCTCTGGCTACAGAGCAAGCCAATCGTTTTCAATCACCGTTCGCGCAGCATTAACTGCTGGCGCTGTTGTCGATGCAATCGTTGATGCAGGTGGAGCCAATGTCATGATCAATGGTGCATCACCATTTGTTTTAGATAATGAGAAGGCAACAGATTTGGCCAGAGCTGCAGCAGTTAAGAGTGCGAAAGCAAAGGCAACCTCTTTTGCAAAGTTGTTGGGTGTAAAGCTTGGAAGAGTTGTTTTTCTTAATGAGCAGTCATCTCCAAATCCATTCCCTGTTTTTGGAGTCAGTGCAAAGGCCGAAGATTCAGCAACACAAATTGACTTGGGCCAACAAGAAGTAACAGTCCTAGTCACTGTTCGCTGGGCTATATAAGCGGGTTTGGTCACCTGCTTAATCGCAGGTAAGATTGGCGAGCCTCGTACGTCCCCATCGTCTAGGGGCCTAGGACATCGCCCTTTCACGGCGGTAACACGGGTTCGAATCCCGTTGGGGGCACGCAGTACCAGCAGTAAAAGATTTACAGAGTTAGAGTTAGTAAGGCTTTAAGGTGACATAAGAGCCACTTATGTTTATAAATCCATTCTTAAGGCCCGGTAGCGCAGTTGGTTAGCGCGCCGCCCTGTCACGGCGGAGGTCGCGGGTTCAAGTCCCGTCCGGGTCGCAAAGGTTTTGGTGTTGTACGCAAATTTATTTGTGTATTGCGCGTACTCGTGGGCAACCATTAGCGAAATCTTTGTTGGCTTGGTAGCTCAGTTGGTACGAGCGAACGACTGAAAATCGTTAGGTCGCCGGTTCGATCCCGGCCCAAGCCACTTATTTAAAACTGAAATAAAAAAGCCCCTCACAATTATGTGAAGGGCTTTTTCTTTAACTCTTTAAAAAGTTAATCAGATTAATCTAGAACAACAACTCCCGTTGCAGTTTTTAGATGAACAGCAACAATTCCATTTTCACCATCATTTGATGATGGGTCTGTCCATTCAATAGATGTTCCAGCTAATCCAGCAAGGATTTCAGCCTTAAACCAAGACTCTGCGAGTTGATCTTTATCTGCAATTGTAATCTTTTCAATTGATGCAACTGCTTTTCCATCCTGTGAAGGGTGGTCAGTTGTTAGCCATTGAATGAAAAATGGTAGTTCGTGTGAATCTGCAATCTCAGTAACGCCAATCTGCTTCCACTTTAAGTCACTGCCATCTGGGCGTGTGCGATGGCCCTCTACTGCTGATCGACCAAATTTTTCTTCTACTTTTGAAATGTCATCAGTGCTAAAGACCCACGTTAACCAACCGCCACCTGACTGAGCTTTTTTACTAACAGCTTTACCCCAAGGTGTTAGCTCTGTTGATGGGTGATCTAATGGACATACAACTTCAATGTATTGGCCGTTTTGAAGAGCGGCAGTGAAGTTACGTGTCCCAAAGCGTGGGTGAACACCACCATCAACAAAGCTGCTGCCAAGGCGTGAACCAAGACGTTGAACTGTGTCGGCTAGTTGATCATGGGAAGTTACATATGAGACATGGTCTAAGCGCATGAGCAAATCTTGCCCTATGAATGGGGGTGCTAATTACCATCAAGGCCGGTTTCTTAATGCGTGGGAAATGCTTGTTTGGAGGGGCTGGGGACAACTCAATGATGGTGTCAGTGAAGCCTGCGATTCTCCCAATCATCTACGGGTTGGAGGAAAAGTGTGTTCATTGACAAATAATTGTGTGGCGCATAAGGTATGACAAAGAAAATTAGATTTACATCTGATGCTCGTAAACACAAGATTGGAGCGGGGCATGCAAGGTTTGTTATTGAAGATAACGTTGCAGTACGTATGCCGGGACAAAATGAGTTTGAGCACAGATTGTTTTGGATCGGTGTTGACGATCGAGGGTTAGAGCTGGAGATTGCTGGGATTGAGTTTGAAGATGAGATTCTAATTATTCATGTAATGCCAAGAAATTTTAGAAGGAGGGGAGAAAATGGGTAAGAAGCAAAAAGAAAAGTATCTCTGGGGCAAAGATGTCGACCTAGATAAAACAGTTATTCTCGATAAACAAGGTAAGCGACTTACAAATGCTCGAGCCGAGAAAATAGCTCATGAGATTGTTACGCAGGCCACCGGTAGACCATCGCTAACCGGTCCGAAAAAAGTCTCACCCGAAGTTAAAGCTCGTGTGCCGCAAAAATTGAAAGTGAAGTTAGAGCGAGAAGCTAAGCGTCGTGGAGAAACACCATCTGTTTTAATTAGAGAAGCTTTGGAACATTATTTATCTGCCTAAGGCCTGAGTGGTTGTGGCGAATAGTTAACGGGCCAAGGTGCACATCAACGCTTCAACAGTGAGCAAAGGTGCTGCGTTGTGGCCCAGATTTGTACGGGCCTGCATGATTGCGTTTATTTTTTTGATGGTGTTTTGAGGCTTTGTCTTTTCAGCCATTGCAGCAATCTCTACTTCTAACTCTTTGTTTATTAATCCGTCATTGGCACCGGCCTGCACCATCATGACATCGCGGTAGAAAGTAGCAATATCTAATAGCGCTGCATCAAGACCGTCACGGATCATTCTTGTTTGACGGGTCTTTTGTTCTTTCTCTAAATCTTTAATTGCTTTACTTCCACCTGTTGCCATGCCACGACCTATTGCACCTTTGCCGTATGCAAGAGATAGATCATCGATCTCTTTTTCATTTCTTATCTCCGCAGCTTGTGTTGCCTGCTCTGTTGCAAGATCTACCAAAGTTTGTGCCGCGGCAAAGGCCGATGAGATTCCGGCAAGAGTTAGTGGCAGTTTCATGATTGTGGTGCGCGTATTGCGCACTGATTCGTTGTTTGCAAGATATCGGGCTCGACCAATGTGGCCCTGTGAAACTCGTGCTGCAAAATCTGCCATGTTGGGTGAAATGCCATCGCGAGTTTGTAGAACCTGTGCAACGGCTGCATTAGATGGTGTGACAAGTTGCAGGTGGCGACAGCGGCTTCGAATAGTTGGAAGAACATCATGCAAAGTTGGTGCACAGAGTAGCCAGACTGTTCTATTGCCTGGCTCTTCAATTGCCTTTAGCAGCGCATTTGCTGCCGACTCTGTAAGTCTGTCGGCATCTTCCATTACTACTACGCGCCAGCCACCCATTGATGGCGCCCATGCAACACGAGTAAGTAGCTCTCTGACTTCATCTATTTTGATTGAAAGACCTTCTGTGCGAATGATTTCAACATCAGGGTGTGAACCATTTGCAGCCGATCTACATTCATTGCATGTTCCACAACTGTTGTTGGGACAGATAAGTCCCTGGGCAAAAGCGATAGCAGCGTTAGAGCGGCCAGATCCAGGTGGGCCCGTGAAGACCCAGGCATGCGTCATCTGATTATTTGTCTCTGCTGTTGCCTGCGCATCTTCTGTGCGCGTTGCTAGAACTGCTTTTTGAAGAATTTCAATGACATGTTCTTGTCCTACAAGGTCGGCATAAACGCTCATTTTTTAGCAGCTCTTTTTGATTTACTTGCTGCAGCTTTTGCCGATTGCGAACTTTTTCTTACTGCATTACTTGCAGTTGCACCACCGTGCTTCACGGCTTTGCTTGCCGCACTTCCAGTTATTTTGACAGCCTTAGCAGTTGCTCGGATTGGGCGAAGAAGTAGATTGCCTTTATCTTCTACCGCATTGCGCTTGAGTGTGGGAATTTGGCTAACGCGAGCAATAATCGCTGCATGTGTTGCTTGAATTGATTGCTCTCCTGGAACAATTAAATAACGTTCTGGATCAAGGGCTGCGATCTGTAAAAACTCTTGGCGCACTCGCTCATGAAAATCAATTGGTTGTGCTTCAAGTCGATCTTTACTCATTAACCGTGCAAGTCCGATTTCTGGAGCAAGATCAATGATGATGGTTAATGTTGGAAATAAAGATTCAGTTGCCCATCTAGATATTCGTGCAACTTCACTTGGTTGCAAGACGCGCCCTGCACCTTGATAGGCAATTGATGAATCGAAGTAGCGATCGCTAATGACAACTTCACCTCTGGCCAACGCCGGTCTAATGACACTGTGAACATGGTGTGCGCGATCTGCTGCATAGAGCAAAGCCTCTGCTCGCGGACTTATCTCTCCTGTTGAATGTGAGAGCAAAATCTTTCTGATCTCAACACCAAGCTCTGTTCCACCAGGTTCCCGAGATAAGACAACGCTCTCTGCCTCTTGCTCAAGCCAGGCCTTTAACAACTGCGCCTGAGTTGATTTACCTATTCCTTCGCCACCTTCAAATGCGATAAAGATTCCCTTTGCTGGGGGACCTGTGATGCTCCCAAGCTCTCCTTTGAGCGCATTTGAAATATCAGACCAGAGTGAAACATTTGGGCGATCTTTCATCTGTTTGTAAGAGACTAGTCCAATCAAAGATGCAATCAATCCGGCGATAAGAATTGTCACAGCTGCGCCGTTATAAGAGAGCTCAGTGTTTTGAAACTTAAATGTGTGTTGGCCAACAGCTGCTGCTATCAGCGGTGAAATTGCTAATACCGCCACCAAAACAACGCGGATCAAGCTTTGAACGAATGCAAAGGTGCGTCCGCGAACATCGTCTGCAACTTCCATACCTAACATTGTGAATCCTGTGACCCAACAGATTCCGCTAAATGCGCCAAGTATGACAACAATGAAAACTGCAATAACTAAGTTTGGAATGGCGGCAAGTACAACTAAGAAGCCACCGGATATGACAAGGGATGCGCCAAATAATCTACGTCGTGAAAACTGTGCAAAGACTTTTGGACCAAATGCAATACCTGCTGCAAGACCTGCAAAGACTGCGCCAAATAAAACACCGTAGGCCGCATCTCCGCCACCAAGATCACCAACAAATGTTCGAGCTAAACCGATCACTGCGCCAGCTGCTACAAAAGCACCGACCATTCCAACAATAAGTCCGCGAATGATTTTGCTTCCACTTACTGCTTTCCAGCCCTCGTGCAAGGATTTAAGAATTCCAGTTTCGGCTGCATGCTTAGCTGCTGATCCTTTAGGAATCTCTTTCAGTTGCCAGATTGTAAAAGCGGCAAATAAAAATGAAGCGGCGTTTGCATAGAGAGCCAAATCCACAGCTGTAGCATTTAAAGAAAATGTTGCATTAAGGGCTGAAGTAAAAAGTGATAAAAACGTAAAGAGAATTGCTGCAATTGGAGCAGTTCCATAAGCTGCAAGTAATGAAACCTGGTTGGCTGACTCTAATTTCTCCCGTGGTACCAAGTTTGGAACCGATGCCTCTTTTGCTGGCGACCAAAAAAGTGTTAGACATTCAACCAAGATTGTCGCCGTGTATAGCCAAAAATAGTTGTGAAAAATTGGAATTGAAATATAAAGAGCTGCTCGCAAAATATCGCAGTTGACCATTAATTTACGACGATCTAGCTTGTCTGCGATTACACCCGCGATGGGGCCAAGAAAGGCGGCCGGAAGTAAGCGCGCAATGAAGACGCCTGCAATTGCATAGTTAGCCGTTGCGTAATCTCCACCAGATAGCTGTTGAGCCATCGCTGTTGTTGCTAATAACCCAAGCCAATCACCCAGTGAGGAAAAGAGCATCGAGTTCCACAGTTTTCGAAAAGGAACTATCGCAAGGACCCCGCGGGTTACATCCGGTGCCGGAGCAGCTGGGATGGGGAGCGTCTTTGCCATAGCGAGCAGTCTATCGGGTGGTGCTATTCGCTCTTTTTGGCGGCTTTTCCAGTTGCGGCCTTCTTAGCCGCTTTCTTAGCGCCCGCTTTTTTAACTGTGTTTTTAGTTAACGTTGGAGCAGTCGCTCCAGGTTTTACCGCTTTAGATTTTGCCGCAGCTTTCTTGCGAGATTTTTTAGGTGATGGGCCGTTTTCTGCCTCCCATGCACGACGACCAGCCAGTAGTTCTAATCCACGTTCTATTGTCATCGCTTCAAGTGTGTCACCACGGCGAAGCGTTGCATTTGTTTCACCGTCAGATACATACATACCAAAGCGACCATCTTTAATAATAAGTGGTCTTTGAGTTTCAGGATCAAGGCCAAGCTCTTTTAACGGTGGCTTTGCAACACCACGTCGACGCTCTTTTGGTCTCGAATAAATATCTAACGCTTCTTCAAGATCAATAGTAAAGAGTTGATCTTCACTAGTAAGTGTGCGGCTATCAAGACCAGCTTTTAGGTAAGGACCGTACCGTCCATTTTGCACAGTAATCGGATCACCTGCCTCTGTGCTACCAAGTGTTCGAGGCAGAGAAAGAAGTAGTAGTGCATCTTCATATGTAACAGTATCTAACGTCATCGTAGAGAGAAGTGATGCGGTTTTTGCTTTTGGTGCATCGGCTTTCTTTTTCTTCTTTTTACCAGATGCTGTTAGCTCTACAGGAACTTCAGGTAAAACCTCTGTGATGTATGGGCCAAAGCGACCACTCTTTGCAATGATCGGCAGATTTGTTGCTGGATCAATTCCAAGTTCGCGCTCACCAGAAGGTGCCGCTAATAGTTCTATTGCTTTTGCAAGTGTTAACTCATCTGGTGCTAACTCTTCTGGAATGTTTGCAAGCTTGCGCTCTTCCCCAGGCAAGTTCTCTTGCAGGTATGCACCGTATCGACCAACACGGATCTCTATCTCTGGAGATAGGTTCATGGTATTCGTTGCACGTGCATCAATAACGCCAAGATCTGCAGAGAGTTCATTAAGGCCGGGCTGTCCATCTACGCCGTAGAAGAAATCACGGAGCCAATCAACGCGACCAGCATCACCTGATGCGATCTTGTCTAAATCTTCTTCCATACTTGCTGTGAACTCGTAATCGACTAACTTTGTAAAATGTGTTTCAAGTAGCCCTGTTACAGAAAAAGCTAGGAAAGTCGGAACTAGAGCGCGGCCACGCTTATAAACATATCCGCGATCTTGAATCGTTTGAATAATCGATGCAAAAGTAGATGGGCGACCAATACCTAACTCTTCTAGCTTTTTGACAAGTGTTGGCTCTGTATACCTTGCAGGTGGCTTTGTTTCGTGGCCTTCGCAGGTGTATTCATTAACTTTTACCGCCTGACCAAGAACCATCGCAGGAAGGCGTTTATCAGTTGCCTCTTCATCTTTACCTTCTTCAGTAACAATCTCATCATAGGCAGCAAGAAATCCTGGAAAAACAACGACAGATCCATTTGCGCGGAAAATCGCTTTCTTCCATCCGTTTGTTGAACTAGAGGAGATGTCGGCATCAAAGTCAACGCGCATCTGCATTTTCTTAGCATCTGCCATTTGGGAGGCAACAGTGCGCTTCCAAATTAAGTCATAGAGTGCAAACTCATCACGTGAGAGCTCTGGAGCTAACTCACCTGGTGTCTTGAAGCTTTCACCTGCAGGTCTAATCGCTTCGTGGGCTTCTTGTGCGTTCTTTGTTTTACCTTGATAGGCACGTGGTGCATCTGGAATATGGTCTGCCCCGTATAAAGACTTCGCTGCATTGCGCGCTGCAGTAATTGCTTGCGCCGACAAATTAACGCTGTCAGTACGCATGTAGGTGATGTAACCATTTTCGTATAAGCGCTGTGCAACGCGCATAGTTATCTGTGCGCCCCAACCTAACCTGCTACCGGCATCTTGTTGCAAAGTAGATGTAGTAAATGGTGGCTTTGGGCGTTCTGTCCGTGGTGACTCATCCATCGACTTAACAGTTAGATCGCTGGTTTTTAATCCGTCAACTAAAGCTTTCGCACTTGTTTCATCCAGTAATAAAATATTTGCTAATGATTTTTCTTTGACCGCACCATCTGCGCCAAAATCAGATGTGCTTGCCACTTTTTTGCCATCAACTTCAAGTAAGCGAGCGTTAAAACCAAGTGCTGTAACTGCTGCAAGATCCCACCAGCCAGATGAGATAAAGGCCATTCGTTCGCGCTCTTTTTCTACAATCAACCTAGTTGCAACTGATTGCACGCGACCTGCAGAGATACGTGGCATGACTTTTTTCCATAAAACAGGAGAAAGGCGATAACCAAATAATCTATCTAGAACGCGACGCGTTTCCTGTGCATCGATTAAGTTGTAATCTAAATCGCGAGTGTTCTCTATTGCCGCAACAATCGCCTCTTTCGTAATCTCATTAAAGACCATTCGCTTAATTGGAATCTTTGGCTCTAATACTTCAACCAAGTGCCAGGCAATCGCTTCACCTTCACGGTCTTCATCCGTTGCCAGAATCAACTCTTCAGCGTTTTTCATGAGCGCTTTAAGTTCGGCGACTTTTGCCCGTTTGTCAGGATTGATTACATAGAGAGGTGCGAAATCATTTTCAATATCTACGCCCTCTTTAGCCCAAGCGATTTTTTTGTACTCTTTTGGAATATCTGCGGCACGTTGTGGCAGATCACGGATATGACCGACGGAGGCCTCGACGACATAACCGTCGCCGAGGTATCCACCAATTTTTCTGGCCTTAGCTGGTGATTCAACAATCACCAGCTTGATCAGATCCGTCTTTGCCTTTGCCATGAGTTCTTAACTTTTTATCGCGACCGGGGAAGTCACTGGCTTTAGACCGTGATTGACGTTGCTTGTCTGCGGTTACGAATTAACGCACCGATGATTACAGCAACTGCTAGCAATGAAATCAACGTGCTAGTTGTTTCTCCATTGCCAAGTGCAAGAGAGACAATTGCTGGAGTAATTAACAGACCTACAAGGTTCATCACCTTAATAAGTGGGTTAATTGCAGGACCTGCAGTGTCTTTGAATGGATCTCCAACAGTGTCACCCACGATTGTTGCTGCGTGTGCCTCACTGTTTTTTCCACCGTGATGGCCATCTTCAACCATCTTCTTTGCGTTATCCCACGCTCCACCTGAGTTAGATAGAAATACTGCCATCAATGTTCCGGTACCAATTGCACCAGCTAGATATGCACCAAGTGCGCCAACACCTAAACCAAATCCAACTGCGATCGGAGCCATTACTGCAAGCAGACCTGGTGTTACTAATTCACGGAGTGAATCGCGAGTACAGATATCAACTACGCGTGCATAGTCTGGCTTCTCTGTTCCCTTCATAATTCCTGGATGTAAGCGGAACTGTTCACGAACTTCAACCACAACTGCGCCCGCTGCTCGTGATACTGCATTAACTGCAAGACCTGAGAATAGGAATACAACTGCTGCGCCGATAATCAGTCCGACCAAGTTGCGTGGGTCTGCAACATCTAGGACACCTTGGAACTGAAGTGCAAGATCAGTTGCATTGCGACCTGCATCTACTACTGCAGTTTTGATTGCATCTGTAAATGCACCAAAGAGCGCCGTTGCGGCAAGTACTGCGGTTGCAATTGCAATTCCCTTAGTAATCGCCTTTGTTGTATTACCAACAGCATCAAGGCCTGTAAGGATCGCTGCACCTTCACCAGTTACATCGCCAGACATCTCGGCGATTCCCTGTGCGTTATCTGAAATAGGACCGAAGGTATCCATCGCAACGATGACACCAACTGTTGTTAACAAACCAGTACCTGCGAGAGCAATTGCAAGAAGTGAGAGCACGATGCTGCCGCCACCTAGCAAGAAGGCACCAAATACTGCTGCTGCAATCAATAGTGCTGAATAAACAGCTGATTCAAATCCAACTGCGATGCCAGCCAAAATTACTGTTGCCGCCCCTGTTTCAGATGATGCAGCAACATCATTTACTGGACGACGTCCTGTCTCAGTAAAGAAGCCTGTAAGAACCTGAATAGCTGCAGCCAGTGCAATACCAATTAATACAGCGCCAATTGCAAGAATGCGAGGATTTGTATCCCCGGCTGCTGCAACTGCCTCTGGAGTTAAGCCGCTCATTAATTTGAAATCTGATGGCAGGTAAGTAAATGTTGCAAGTGCCGTTAAACCAGCAGAGATTATTGCTGACAAGAAGAATGAGCGGTTAATCGCTGTCATCGCTGACTTATCAGTTTTGCGTAGTTTCGTTAAGAAGATACCGATAACTGCTGTGACTGTTCCAATTGCTGGCACGATTAATGGATAGATCAACCCTGCATCACCGAAGGCTGCCTTACCAAGAATTAACGCTGCAACAAGTGTTACTGCATATGATTCAAAGAGATCTGCAGCCATACCGGCACAGTCACCAACGTTGTCACCAACGTTGTCTGCAATAGTTGCAGCGTTACGTGGGTCATCTTCTGGAATGTGCTTTTCTACTTTACCTACAAGGTCAGCGCCAACATCTGCGGCCTTTGTAAAGATTCCGCCACCAACGCGCATAAACATTGCGAGCATCGCTGCTCCAAAACCAAAGCCTTCAAGAACTGCTGGTGCATTTTCGCGATAAATAATGACAACAAGTGATGCGCCAATTAGCCCTAGGCCAACTGTTGTCATACCAACAACGCCACCTGTGCGAAACGCGATCTGCACTGCTTTCTGACCATCCTTATTACGAGCTGCATCTGCAACGCGAACATTTGCGCGCACTGCAAGCCACATACCGTTATAACCAACGAGAGCAGAAAATGCTGCTCCCACTAAAAAGAATATTGATCGCCCAATGCGGATTTCCGCATCACCAGGCAAGGCAAACAAAAGAAGGAAAACAATTGCTACAAAGTAGGAGAGAGTGCGGAACTGGCGGGACAAAAATGCCGCTGCGCCTTCTTGAACAGCCTCTGCGATTTCGCGCATCTTGGGTGTTCCATCACTTGCCGCCAAAACCTGGGCGCGAAGGCCATAGGCGATTGCAAGTGCTGCTAGAGAGATACCTAGAACGATGTAGGCATAAATTAAGTTCGATCCAGTTACTTGGACCAGTGATACGGTGCTTGAAGCACGCATAGTTTCTCCTCCATTGGAGTTAGTTGCGCCTTAAATCGAAGGTCGGGCGCGAGACTGTCAGAGTGTAAAGGGCGAAGAGCCAATTAAGGCAAATTGATACCTATTTATTGCGTAATACGGGCCTAGCGGCCAGAACCATGGATATAGCCAAAATCACGGGAAGCATCATCGCCCACCGCAATCCAATGAGGTCTCCCAATAAGCCAAGAGTTGGTGGACCTACTAATAATCCAAAGTAGGCGATGCCAGAGACGGTTGCAACTGCCTCTGATGGCGCAAAATTTAATTCGGGTCTGGACTTTGCAATCGCACCGGCCTGTGAAAACAACATGGGAATTACCGTTGAAAGACCGATTCCCATCGTGAGCCAACCAAAGATAACGCCACCGACGCCACCGACAATTATTCCTGCAGCTAATCCGATACCTGCAATTGATCCACCAACAGTAATTAACGTTATTGGTCCAAATCGCTTGGCTAACCGATCACCGAATAGACGACCGAAAACCATTGCAGCCGAAAAACAGATGTATGGAAGTGTCGAGATGAAAGGTGTCGCATTAAAAGTATCTCGAGCTAGGACGGCTCCCCAATCACCTGCAGAGCCCTCACCTATTGCTGCGCACGTTCCAAGTAAACCAACAAAGAGAAAAATTCTAGGTCTGCTTACATTTTCCCTTGAAACAAGAGGATGCTGATCACTGGAGGCTGGTAAAAAATAATTACTAACAAGAAATATTGAAACTACAATCAAAAATGCAATAAATAAAGATTGAGAGAAAATTGAGACTTCATTTTGCGAAAAGATCCCACCAATAACTCCGCCACTTAAAGCGCCAATTGAAAACATTGCGTGAAAAGTACTCATATAGCGTCGATTTGCTTCGTGTTCTAAAACTATGGCATGTGAATTCATGGCAACATCTTGAGTTGAAAGACAGGCACCAAAAACCACAAATGCTATACAAAGCAGGATAAATGAATTAGTTAATCCGACAATTACTACAGAGATTGCAAGAGCATACGTAGCTGCGATTACTACGGGAGCACTTCCTCTTTTAGCGCATTGTCGGCCTGAAAAACCAAGTCCAATTAAAACGCCTGCGGCTATACAAAGCAGTGCGAAGCCCAGAGCGCTATTAGTTATCTGAAGTTGGTTTTTGAAATCCGGAACGCGTCCATACAGCGCCCCAAGGACTACGCCATTAATAATGAAGGGGATCGTTACTGCGATGCGTGTTTTTAAAAACGGGCTCGCTTGACTCACTCGTTTAGTTTACATCTTTGGTGGCTCCGTCGGTGATCACCTGGCAATTACTAGCATTAAAGTATCCCTATGAATTATTTTGACCCAAACCTTGTTGTATCAAACCTGGGTCTAGTCGGAATTCTTTTTATGATCTTTGCCGAGATCGGTCTATTGATCGGTTTAGTTTTACCCGGTGGTGACACACTTCTATTTCTTTCAGGTATAGCAGCTTCGAATGCTGGTGCTTTAGTTTTTGGTGATGCACAGATCTCTGCCCCATTGTTATTTATTTTTGCGCCAATTGTGGCAATCATCGGTGGTGAGATTTCTTACTGGACTGGCGCAAAGTATGGAAGAAAACTATTTGCTCGCCCCGACGGACGATATTTCAATCAAAAAAATGTTGTTGAGGCCGAAAAATGGCTTGTCCGATATGGTTTAGGAAAAGCCTTAGTTTTATCTAAGTTTGTATCAGTTGTCCGCACGCTTATTACTCCAGTCTGCGGAGTAATTGGAATTGATAAGAAAAAGTTTAGATTCTGGAACGCAGTTAGTTGTGTTATCTGGACTGAGACAGTTATTGGTCTGGGATTTGTTTTAGGCGATGTTTTCGATGTATCAATAAGCAAATACATATTGCTTGTTGTACTTGTCATTATTGCAATTAGCTTGACGCCAGTTTTTCTTGAAGTAATTAAAACTCGAAAGGCAAGAGGCTCGCAACAAGGTTAAACAAGTTTAAAAGCTATAGACCAAGATCAGTTAACTGGTATGCGGCTCGGTATTCATAACCTGCATCTTTTATCTTTGGCTCTGCGCCTCGTTCAACAATTACGGCAACTGCAACAACTATTGCGCCAGCTTCAATTAATGCATCAACGGCTGTTAAAACTGAGCCACCTGTTGTTGAAGTATCTTCTACAGCCAATACACGCTTGCCTTTAACATCTGGTCCTTCAATACGACGTTGTAACCCGTGTGCTTTTTCTGCTTTACGAACTACAAAGGAATCAATCTTTCGCCCCTGTGCTGCAGCCACATGCATCATTGCTGTTGCTACTGGATCTGCGCCCAGCGTTAATCCGCCGACTGCGTCAAAATCTAAATCTTTAGTTAAATCCAACATGACCTGGCCAACCAATGGCGCAGCTTCTGAATCCAAAGTCACACGGCGAAGATCAACGTAGTAATCGGCCTCTTTACCGCTTGAGAGAATGACTTTTCCATGAACAACGGCCTTAGTAAGGATCAGTTCTCTGAGTGTTTCACGTGAATTCATGACGAAACCTTACCGCGACAAGAAAGAGGGCTTACCCTTTTCGCATGAATTCACAGAGGCTTGAAACATCACGGTTATTCAACCGCTTTGGTTTTGGCCCGCGTCCCGGTGAGTACGCGCAAGCCTTAATGGATGGCACTACTCAGACACGCATAAAACTACTCACGGTCCCTTTAGTTGATATGGGCGCAGCGGCAGTTAAAGAGCCTGAGATTACCGATTTAGGAAAGCGTCCTGAATTGAACACAACTGAGATTGGCCCTTTTGTAGTTGCATTACGTTATCAAACACAACAGTTGATTATTTGGTGGTTGGATCGTATGGCAGCCAGTGATAACGGATTAACAGAAAAGATGACTTGGTTTTGGCACGGTCATTGGGCGACGTCAATTGAAAAAATAAAACATCCACTGCCTATGTACAAACAAAACAAAACTCTGCGAGCACATAGCCTTGGGAATTTTACAGATATGACTAAGGCAATGCTTAACGATGGTGCACTGCAATTTTGGTTGGATGGTCAAGAGAACACAATCAAGGCTCCTAATGAGAATCTAGGTCGCGAACTTATGGAGCTTTTTGTCTTAGGGGTAAATCATTACACCGAGGATGACGTCAAAAATATCTCCCGCGTTTTAACCGGCTATCAAGTAAGTCGTAACGGTGATGTAGCGATTAATCAGAATCGCCGTGATAAAGGTTCTGTAACACTTTTAGGTCAAACATCATCCTTTACTGGAGACTCTCTATCTGAATTCCTTACCGCTCGCGATGAAGCCACAACTTTTATTGCAGAACGATTGTGGTATCGATTTATTTCTAGCACCCAAGCAATGCCATCTAGCTTTACTGTAAAAAATGCATTTGCCGATCGAAGTATTGCTGCAGCCGTCACCGCGATGTCTAGTGACTCCGCAATGCGCGATAAGAAAAATGATATGGCTAAGGCTCCAGTTGAGTGGTTTATCTCTGCATGCCGCGCACTAGAGCTGACACCTTCAAATTTAAAGAGCTCCGCGCAACTTATAAAATATTTAACCAAACTCGGACAAGTCCCGTTTTTGCCGCCAAGTGTGGGTGGATGGCCAGCCGGAGAGGCCTGGCTTTCTTCAGCCACAGCCCAATATCGTATTGAATTTGCAACATGGTTAATTGCCCAGAGCAACCTCCGCGTTCTTAAAGAGCTGACTGTTGAGCAGCGCATAGAGAAAAGTACCGATTGGTTAGGTGTTGCCGAATGGAGTCCCCGTACTCAAGCGGCGTTAGGCACATCAATCAATAACCCTCAGCAGTTTGCACTTCTTGCATTGTGCAGCCCCGAGTACATCGTGAACGCTTAGGAGACGATCGTGGATACATTAACGAGAAGAAAATTTCTACAGCTCACAAGCGGTGCAGTAGCCCTCGGAGTTGCGGCTCCACTGCTTAGTATCAAGGAGATTGCACAGGCCGCGATAGATCGTCCAATGCCACCTGGTACACCAATACTTGTTATCGTAACTTTATATGGAGGTAACGATGGTTTAAATACCGTCATTCCATACACAGATCCAATTTACTTTGCATCTCGTCCTGATATTTCTTATAAACCTGAAACTCTTTTGCCACTTGATTCCGAGCTTGCATTAAATCCCTCCATGAAAGGGATCAAGGCTCTATGGGATCAGAAAAAAGTTGCCATTGTCCGTGGAGTTGGTTATCCAAACCCAGATCGTTCGCACTTCTCATCCATGGCAAAGTGGCAGACGGCATCTCCGGCAAAGAATGTAAATACTGGTTGGCTGGGTCGTTGGATTGATACACAAGCAGAAGATCCAATGCTTGCTATCTCTTTAGGCTCTGTACTGCCACCGCTACTTGCCGGCGCAAAGCGCAGTGGTTCTGCTCTACCCCTCGGTGGGTTAGTAATTCCCAAAGGATCTCTTGCTGCCGAATGCCTAATGCTTTCAAAATCTTCAAAAAATGATTCAAAGTTAATGGCAGCCGCGGCAACATCTATGCGCAATCTATTTTCTATATCTACTAACGTTCAGCCCTTATTAAAAAAGCCCGCACCCACACCAATAGATCTGCCCACAATCAATGGAGGAAATGCTGGAGGAGATAGTAATTTGGCACAGCAATTAGATGTTGTTGCGAAGTTAATTGCGGCAGGATCACCTACAAAGGTCTGGTCTGTATCACTGGGTGGCTTTGATACACACGCAAATGAAGCCAATGCACAAGCAGAATTATTGGGTGCTGTCTCTGATTCGTTGTCACGTTTTATGGGCCAAATAAAGACAACCACACGCAGCAACGATATAACGGTCATGGTCTACAGCGAGTTTGGTCGGCGCGTTGTTGGAAATGGTTCACAGGGAACAGATCACGGGACATCGGGACCGATGTTTATTATCGGTAACTCTGTTAAAGGTGGCTTCTATGGTGAGCAACCATCCCTTAAGAACTTATATAAAGATGATTTAGCTGTTACAACTGATTTTCGTGATGTTTATGCAACAGTTATCGAAAAGGTTTTAAAGTCCCCAGTCGAACCAACACTCGGTAAATGGGCGGGGCGAATAAACTTTTTATAGTTAGCTTTTTTCTTGTTTATAAACGATTACTTCACCCTTGCGCCGTGTTGCTAATTCCTTAGGAGGGTTCTCTTTGATCAGCGCGTCTACTTCAATTCGAAGTTGGGCAACTTCAACTGACAAGTTAGCCATCGCAGATTCCAGTTCGATGATTCGCTTTATACCTGCATGGTTAATTCCTTCGCCCACTAATTTTTGTACTGCGCGAAGAAGAGCAATATCGCGCAATGAGTAGCGACGGTTACGGCCTTCTGTACGAGAAGGAGAGACCAGACCTAACTTGTCGTATTGACGCAGAGTTTGCGGATGCATGCCAGAAATCTCAGCAGCAACAGAGATGACATAAACACCAGCATCATCTGCTGGAACAGAGTTCTCTGAATTATTCTCTGAAGCGTTGCTCATATTTTTGCCTTCTTAACAAAATCAGAGCGAACATCTTCAGCCGCTGTTGCTTCTGCAAACTGCTTCAGTGCCTCGGCTGCTTTTTCATCCACACGTTGAGGAACTTGAACTTGGATAGTTACTAATAAATCTCCTGTGGTGCTGCCCTTAACAATTCCACGTCCCTTTACGCGCAAAGTACGGCCATTTGATGTACCTGGAGCTATGCGCACAGTTACATCATCGCCACTTAACATTGGAACTTTTATATCTGCTCCAAGTGTTGCTTCAGTAAATGTGACAGGTAAGTTCAACGTAAGGTTTTCACCAGCACGGGAGAAAATTGGATGAGGCTTTACGTGCAACATAATAAACAAATCCCCAGGTCCTGCTTCACCTGCTGCACCTTTTCCTTTAACTCTAATTTTTGCTCCATCTTGTACTCCAGTTGGAACACGCGCAGAGATGTTTTGTGCAAGGCCACGATCAGTTGCAAGGCGAAGATCTAACGTTGTTCCAAATACAGATTCTCGAAAAGAGATTGTTGCCTCCGTTTGTAAATCCTGTCCTTTACGTGGTCCACGACGAGCACCAGCTCCAAAAAGATTTGCAAAGATATCTTGCGGATTTCCGCCGCTAAACATCTCTGAAAAATCAGCTCCTTGGCCGCCACCACCATGTGGTGAACGAAAGCCACCACGTTCATAAAGTGAGCGTGCTTCATCGTATTCTGCGCGTTTTTTAGCATCAGAGAGAATCTCGTAGGCCTCTGAAACAGCTTTGAACTTATCTTCTTTAGCTGCATCACCTTTTGTTTTATCTGGGTGAAGATCCCGGGCTAATGCTCGGTACTTCTTTTTAATCTCATCAGCAGCGGCCTGTTTATCTACGCCAAGGGTTTTATAAAAATCCTTTTCGTAAAGATCTTTGGCCGCCATTTAAAATTACGCTCCTTGTGGTTCTGTAACGGATACTCGCGCAGGGCGCAAGATGCGCTCTTTGTATTTATACCCTGATTGCAAAATCTTCACAGCAGTTGCAACGGCAACATCAGATGGCTCATCATGCATTAGCGCTTCATGAATCTGTGGATCAAATGCTTCACCGGCAGTGCCATATTTTTCTAAACCAATGCGAGAAGTAATTGAATTCAACTGTTCTGCAACTGCTTTGAAGCCACCAGTTAGTTCACCGTGTGCCTCTGCGCGATCAAGATCATCGAGTAGCGCTAGAAGCTCGCTAAGAACAGCAGCCACTGCGTTTTCATGTGCAACTGCGCGATCGCGTTCTACACGCTTTCGATAGTTTGCATACTCTGCTTGTAGACGTTGTAGGTCAGCAGTCAGCGCTGCAACCGGATCAGTTATCTGATCCGGTGCTGCAGCTTCAACATCTTCTACAGAGGTCTCTGAATTTACTTCTTCAGTTGATTCAGTAGTTGGCTCGCTCATGCCTTTTGTTCTTCTTGTTCTTCTACAACTTCGGCATCTTCAACGCCATCATCGGCTGAGTTTGCTTCACCTTCTGCACCTGCTGCATACAGTGCGCTACCTAGCGCTTGGCTTACAGTTGCAACCTTTTCTGTTGCTGACTTAATCATCTCGTAGTTAGAGCCACCAAGTGCGGTCTTTAACTCTTCTAGAGCTGCCTCTGTCTCTGTTTTCTTCTCAGCTGCATCACCTGAAGACAACTTCTCCTCGTTGTCTTTAATAAACTTTTCAGTTGAGTAAAGAAGTGAATCTCCAGCGTTGCGAATCTCTGCCTCTTCTTTGCGAGCACGATCTTCATCAGCATGTGATTCTGCATCAGCCATCATGCGCTCGATCTCTTCTTTAGAAAGGGCAGAACCACCTGTAATGGTCATGCTCTGTTCTTTTCCTGTTCCAAGATCTTTTGCAGATACGTGAACAATTCCATTTGCATCGATATCGAATGTAACTTCGATTTGAGGAACTCCACGTGGTGCTGGTGGCAGACCAGTTAGTTCAAACATTCCTAGCTTCTTGTTATAGGTAGCCATTTCACGTTCGCCTTGGTAGGCCTGAATCTGCACAGCTGGTTGATTGTCATCGGCAGTAGTAAATACTTCGCTGCGCTTTGTTGGGATCGTTGTATTTCGCTCGATCAACTTAGTCATAACGCCACCCTTGGTTTCGATACCAAGTGAGAGCGGAGTAACGTCTAGAAGCAAAATATCTTTAACTTCTCCCTTTAAAACACCGGCTTGCAGAGATGCACCAACTGCTACAACCTCATCAGGGTTAACACCCTTATTTGGCTCTTTTCCGCCAGTTAACTCTTTTACAAGCTCTACAACTGCTGGCATACGAGTTGATCCACCAACCATTACAACTGATTGAATCTTTGCGATTGGGATTCCGGCATCCTTTAGTACTGCCTGGAATGGCTTCTTGCAACGCTCCAGCAAAGCAGAAGTTAGTTGCTGGAACTGTGCACGAGTAATTGTTTCATCCATGAACAGTGGATTCTTTTCTGAATCAACTGTGATGTATGGCAAGTTTACAGATGCTTGCTGCGAAGATGAAAGTTCGATCTTTGCTTTTTCTGCAGCTTCACGAACACGCTGCATAGCCATCTTGTCTTTAGTTAAATCGATTCCATTTTTAGAACCAAATGTTTGAACAAGGTAGTCAACAACTGCTTGATCCCAGTCATCTCCACCAAGGTTGTTATCACCGTTGGTTGCTTTAACTTCTACAACTCCATCGCCGATCTCTAGAAGTGAAACGTCAAATGTTCCACCGCCAAGGTCAAAGACAAGAATTGTCTGCTCTTTGTCAGCCTTATCTAATCCATATGCGAGCGCTGCAGCAGTTGGCTCGTTGATAATGCGAAGAACATTAAGTCCTGCAATTTCGCCAGCCTCTTTTGTTGCCTGGCGTTGCGCGTCATTAAAATATGCCGGCACAGTAATTACTGCATCCGTTACTGTTTCACCTAAATATGCTTCTGCATCGCGCTTTAGTTTTTGAAGTACGCGCGCAGAGATCTCTTGTGATGTGTACTTCTTGCCATCAATATCGATAGTCCAGTTAGTACCCATGTGGCGCTTAACGGAACGAATAGTGCGTTCAACGTTTGTGACTGATTGGCGCTTGGCTACTTCTCCCACCAGGACCTCACCATTTTTGGCAAAGGCCACAATCGATGGAGTAGTGCGGGCACCTTCGGCGTTAGCGATAACCGTTGGCTCGCCACCTTCAAGTACAGATACGCAGCTATTAGTTGTTCCGAGGTCGATTCCGACTGCTCTAGCCATTATGTGTTCTCCTTCTATGCTCTTTTTTTCACTCTCGAGCCTGATTTAGGGTCGAGGACCGTTTGAACCTGAGTCGATCATACCCAAAAGGTTGAGTCAGCGCGACTCAGGTTTGTTACTCAGTGAACACTGGCCCCGGCAGCTTTATTCCTGAACAGGTCGCCATATCGAGGCCTTGCCTTAGCCTTACCCAATGAATCTTGGATTAGCCGGTCTTGCCTACGGCATCACTGTTATCGCACTCGTACTTCTTACTGTGCGAACTAGAGCGCTAATCGGCATCTATAAAAAGGGACAGCCTGATCCAACTAGGCGCAACGATAAGTTGCAGCGATTAAAGATGGCAGCTGGTGAGATTTTCGGTCACACAAAAATGCTTAATTTTTCAATCGTGGGAATTGCACACTGGTTTGTCATGATCGGATTCTTTTCACTCTTTGGAACGTTAGTAACTGCATATGGTCAACTGATTGATCCTCATTTTGCGCTGCCTTTCATTGGTCACTTCTGGCCTTACGAATACTTTGTTGAACTGATTACCTGGGCAACAGGAATTGCAATCGTTGCACTCATAGGAATTCGTCAAGTAACTAAGTTGACTAACAAGCGCTCACGTTTTGCTGGCTCTGGAAACGCTAAGGCCTACTACGTTGAAGCGACAATTTTGTTGATTGTTTTCTGCGTGATTGCACTGCGTGGATTAGAGGGCGCACTCTCAGATGAAACCGAGTGGAACCGCCACTTTATTACTACCTGGTTTATCGCTGACATGTTTAAATCAATGTCACTGACACAGCTCACCTCTTGGATTCAAATTGTTGCAGCAATTAAAATAGTTATTTCGATGCTTTGGTTCATCGTTATTGCAACTAATCTAACAATGGGAATTGCCTGGCACCGCTTCTTGGCACCTTTTAATATTTTCTATCGCCGCAACGCTAATGGTGCTTCATCACTCGGCGCGCTACCTCCAATGCTCTCTCATGGGGAAGAGATTAACTTTGAAGATCCAAAGGAAGATGATGTCTTTGGTTTAGGAACTCGCGCTGACATAACCTGGAAGGGTTTGTTAGATATGACATCGTGCACAGAGTGCGGTCGTTGTCAGTCTCAGTGTCCTGCTTGGCACACAGAAAAACCACTCTCACCTAAGCTTTTGATTATGGCTATGCGCGATCACGCCTTTGCTAAAACCGTTGAAAATGAATCGTTAGTTGGCGATCTTTCACCTATCTCACTGGATGTCCTGTGGTCCTGTACTACATGTGGTGCCTGTGTAAATGAGTGCCCAGTAGATATCGAGCATATTGATCACATCGTTAACATGCGCCGCTTCCAAGTTTTAGTTGAGTCAGAGTTTCCATCAGAGCTAGGTGGAACATTTAGAAACCTAGAAAAGACTGGAAACCCATGGGGTGCCAATCGCACAGATCGTGAAGGATGGATTGCAGAGTGTGATTTCCCGGTAAATGTTATTGAAGGTGCACTGCCTGAAGATGTTGAGTACTTGTTCTGGGTTGGTTGCGCCGGAGCGTATGAAGAACGGGCAAAGAAAACAACGAAGGCAGTTGCAGAGCTGTTGTATATGGCCGGAGTTAGTTTTGCAGTCTTAGGTAAGAAAGAGACATGTACTGGCGATCCTGCACGCCGGGCCGGTAATGAGTTTTTGTACCAGATTCTTTCTCGCGAAAACATAGAGACCTTTAAAGAAGTATTTGGTGATCGACCAAAGGGTAAGAAAAAAGTTGTTGTTACATGTCCTCACTGCTTTACAACAATTGGCCGTGACTATGGACAGCAAGGCTATGAGTTAGAGATGGTTCACCACACGCAACTTCTTAATCAGTTAATCCGTGAAAAGAGATTAGTTCCGATAAAGATGTCACACACTGCAATGACTTACCACGATCCTTGTTATCTGGGTCGACACAATGAGATCTACCAACCACCACGTGAAGTTTTGGAAGCAACTGGAATTGAAATCATTGAGATGCCACGAAATAAAGAGCGCTCATTTTGTTGTGGCGCAGGTGGTGGTCGTATGTGGATGGAAGAAAAAATTGGTACGCGCATCAACATCAACCGCGTTGAAGAGGCGATTGCAACAGGTGCAACAGAGCTTGCAGTTGCCTGTCCTTTCTGTCGCGTCATGACAAGTGATGGAATGAATGCAAAAGAGTCTGCTGTTGAGGTTTTAGATGTTGCTCAGGTTCTGCTTCGTAGCATGAAGGAAAGCTAGGGGAACCACTTTACGTAAGGATCGCTCCCTCTATTTCCCGTGTGAATATAGGCGTAATCTCAGCAAATCTTCAGGTTGTGAGAGCATTGTGTAGCCATGGACGCCACACTAGATCGAGTAAGTTCAAAAACAACCAATGGGCAACGCATTCTTGTCGTTGATGATGAAGCAAGCATCAGCGAATTAATCTCAACAAGTCTTCGCTTTGTGGGATTTGATGTTCGCACCGCTGCCAATGGCGCACAGGCGCTACAGATTGCTGAAGAGTTCAAACCTCATGCAATGGTTCTAGATGTCATGTTGCCAGATCTTGATGGCTTTGAAGTCTGTAAAAAAATCCGCAACGAAGGCGTTGATACAGGTGTCTTATTTCTAACTGCAAAAGATGGCATGGATGACAAAGTCAAAGGGTTAACTCTTGGTGGCGATGATTATATGACTAAGCCATTTTCTTTAGAAGAGTTAGTTGCACGCCTTCGCGCGCTCTTGCGTCGCACAGGTGTGGATGCAATCGAAATCGATGATGAAAAGATGCGCTTTGCAGACCTTGATCTAGATGAGGCGACACATGAAGTTCGTCGCGCTGGGCAGCTACTTGATCTTTCACCAACAGAGTTTGCACTGCTTCGTTATTTAATTATTAACGCAGACCGTGTTGTCTCTAAGGCTCAGATTTTGGACCATGTTTGGCAGTACGATTTCCGTGGAGACATGGGGATCGTCGAGACCTATATCTCTTATCTTCGAAAGAAGATCGATTCTTTTGACCCACCACTGATCCATACAGTCCGAGGAGTTGGCTATCGCCTTAGGTTGCCGCCACAATAAACTATGAGATCCGGCATACTTCAATTTAGTGTAACCAATTGGAGTTTGCGGGATCGTTTAACTGCCGGTGTTTTAATTCTTTCAGCCTTTGGTTTTATCGGCGCAGGTATTGGTTCGCAGGCACTTTTGCGTGACTATCTAATTAACCAAGTAGATGAACAGCTACTTAGCGTTGTCGGGGGAACTGCCGATCAACTAGATCGTGCAGGAATTGAAGATGATAGTTCGTCAGAATCACCTAGAGGATTTAATAACCGCGCTACTGCCCCTCTTAATCGAGTCCCAACATCTATCTCTGTCACTGTTTTAGACCCATTTGGAAATCTAGTGGGTGGACTGGGCGGAGATCTAAACTCTAATCAAATTACAGAGTATGTAATGGGTTTACTACCTAGTCAGGTTGAGGAGTTTGGGGATAAGCCTTTTACTATTGAGGTTCCTGGCTCTGATTTTCGCGTAGCTACAACAGTATTGCCATCATCTCTTGGCTCTGTCGTTGTTGCTCAGTCTCTAGAGGATTTTGATAAAACCACTAGGCGTATTGGTGTTGTCTTTCTCATCATTGGTGCCTTTGTTCTTTTCTTTATTGCATTTGCTTCAAGGCAGGTAATTAAAATAAGTATGCGCCCACTTGAAAAGATTGAAGACACAGCAGAAAAGATTGCTGCAGGAGATCTATCTGCCCGTTTGGAAAATTTTGAACCAGATACTGAGGTCGGTCGGTTGAGTACTTCTCTTAACATAATGCTCTCTCGTATTGAAGAGTCTTTTGCTGCCCGCACATTAAGTGAGAATAAACTGCGTCGATTTGTTGCAGATGCTAGCCATGAACTGCGAACACCATTAACTGCCATTCGTGGCTTTGCTGAACTTCATCGCCAGGGCGCTGTTCCAGAGGGTGAAAAAACTAAAGAGCTGATTTCTCGTATTGAAAAAGAATCAATCCGTATGGGTTATCTAGTAGAAGATTTGTTAATGCTTGCACGCCTTGATCAATCTAGAGAGCTTGTAATGGATAGTTTTGATCTAAGTGTTCTAGTTAAAGAAGCTGTAACTTCTGCTGCAGCATCTGGCCCAGATCACGCAATCACAGTTGAGATCACAGATGGTGTGCTGACAATTGGTGATGCAGACAAGATTTATCAAGTAGTAACTAATTTGCTGGCTAATGCACGTGCGCATACTCCAGCCGGATCCTCAATTAAAGTTACTGTTGGATCAAATGATCAAGGTCCATTTGTATCCGTTGCAGATAACGGACCTGGTTTATCGACTGAGGATCAGGGGCGAATATTTGAGCGTTTTTTCCGTGTGGATCCATCAAGACAAAGAAGCACACAAGATGGCAGTGGTTTAGGGCTTTCAATCGTTGATGCCGTTATGAGAGCCCATGGGGGCAGCGTTTCAGTGGCTTCAGAGTTAGGAAAAGGCGCAGTATTTACTTTGCAGTTTAAAAATTAACTCAAGGACTCCATAGATCGCAGTACTGCAATTCGCTCTTGAATAGGTGGATGCGTAGAAAATAGTTTTGAAACAGATTTTGAATCTAACGGTGATTCAATCCAAATATGTGCAACAGCAGTTGAGCGTTGGCGAACCACTGTTGAATCTGAGGCAAGAACTTCTAGCGCTGAGCGCAGACCTGCTGGGTTTCTTGTGAAAGAAACAGCAGTTGCATCAGCTAATGATTCACGCTTTCTAGAGATTGCAGATTTGAGCATGATGGCTGCAATCGGTGCCAAGATTAAAATAATAAGAGAGACGATAAGTGCGATGGGATTGCCGTTACCGTTGTTATCTCGCCTGCCACCAAAAAACATCATACGAGTCAACATGTCAGAGACAATTGCAATAGCACCGGCAGTTGTTGCTGCAACTGCGCTAACCAAAGTGTCACGGTTTGCAACATGTGCCATTTCGTGTGCGATGACACCTTGTAGTTGATCGCGATCCATCGCCTCTAGAATTCCTGTTGTAAAGGCAATGAGAGCGTGCTCGGGGTTGCGACCAGTGGCAAAAGCATTTGGGGCGCTATCAACAACAATTGCAACTTTAGGCATCGGCATTCCAGATGCGATTATTACTTCATGAATTAGACCAAAGAGTTTTGGGTTATCTGATTCTTGAATTAGCTTTGCACCAGTCATGGTTAAAACTAATTTGTCAGATCCATAGTAAGAGCCCCACACAGAGATCAATGCGATGCCTACCGCAATTGGAACAATGCCGGCAGTTGAGCCACCAAAATATGTTAGCGATGCATAGACAACACACCACATGAGTATGCCCATACCCATAAGCAGGCCAAATGTTTTGCGGCGGTTAGCCGCTTGCATCGTTCTAAAGTTCATTAGAACTTTACGTTGGGAACGTTACGATCTTGTGGATCTTCAACTTCATAAAACTCACGCTCTCCAACCTTTGCAAAGCCTGCAAAGAAGCTGCTGGGAATTGTTTTAACAGCCGTGTTGAGCGAGCGCACATTGTCGTTATAGAACTGGCGAGAGAAGGCAACTTTGTTTTCTGTAGTTGCTAGCTCTTCCTGTAGTGATAAAAAGTTTGTTGAGGCTTTCAGATCTGGATAGGCCTCGGCTACTGCAAGTAGTCCGCGCAGAGCCTGTGTCAGCATCCCATCTGCAGCAGCTGTGTCGGCAACACTTGTTGCAGATGTTGCCTTGGCCCGTGCTGTAACTACGGCGTCAAATGTTGATTGTTCATGGGTTGCATATCCCTTAACTGTCTCTACTAAGTTAGGAATCAAATCAGCACGTCGCTTTAACTGAACCTCTATCTGGGCCCATGCTTCATCGACTGTAATGTTGATTCGGATCAAGCGGTTGTATTGGGCAACTAAGAAAGTAACGATGAGTGCAACAACTGCAAGGATGATGATTGTTTTCATGCCTAATTAAACCGCTTATTTGACGATTTCATTCCTGAGAAAGGCAAGAATTTCGGTTAGTCGATTTTAGATTTGTGGAAGTTTAAAAATGAGCGGCTAGCAGTAGGCCCACGCTGACCTTGGTAGCGTGAACCATACTTTTCGCTACCGTAAGGATGCTCAGCAGCAGATGAGAGTTTGATGAGACAGAGCTGACCTATCTTCATTCCCGGAAACAATTTAACTGGCAGGTTTGCAACATTTGAAAGCTCTAAGGTTATGTGACCGCTAAAACCTGGATCGATAAAGCCTGCAGTGCTGTGAGTTAAAAGTCCAAGACGGCCCAAGGATGACTTTCCCTCTAGGCGGCCTGCGATGTCATCTGGCAATGTAATAACTTCGTAGGTACTGGCTAAAACAAACTCACCTGGGTGCAAGATAAATGGCTCGTCACCCTCTGCGATGACTTCGCGCGTTAGATCGGGCTGCTCAATTGAAGGATCGATAACGCTGTACTTATGGTTTTCAAAGACTCGGAAAAACTTGTCTAGGCGAACATCAACAGATGATGGCTGGATCATCGCCTCATGGAATGGTTCGCAGCCGACTCGGCCGGCCGCTATTTCGGCCCGAATATCTCGATCGCTAAGTAACACGGCGCCGAGCCTATACGACCTGGCAATGGGTAGGGCTCAACTGGCTTTAGCCCTTGTGAGGAAGCCTCAATCAGGGTTGCATAAGTTACTGGTGAGTAGCACAATTTATCTATGAGCCATTACATAGCAAATCTGCGCGATATCGAGTTCTGCCTATTTGACCTACTGGGTCGCGAAAAAGTTATGGGCATCGCTCCATATGGTGACGTCGACCGCGATACATCTGTAGGCATGCTCGAAGAGATGAAGCGTCTATGTGAAAATGATTTGGCTGAGTCATTTGTTGAAGGCGATCGAATTGGAACAGTTTTTAATAAAGAGACAGGAAACATCACACTTCCAGAGAGTTTCAAAAAATCTTACAAGGCATATGTCGATGGCGAATGGTGGCGTTTAGATGCACCTGTAGAACTTGGTGGAATGAAAGTTCCACCATCAGTTCGTTGGGCAATGGCAGAGATGGTTTTAGGTTCTAACCCTGCAATTCACATCTATGCATCTGGTTATGCATTTGCACAAGTTGCACATGTGTTGGGAACTACGCATCAAAAGAAGATCGCAAAGCACATGGTTGAAAAACACTGGGGTGCAACGATGCAGCTAACAGAGCCTGATGCAGGCTCTGATGTTGGTGCAGGTCGCACAAAGGCTGTAGAACAAAGCGATGGCACTTGGCACATCACAGGTACTAAGCGTTACATCACTTCAGGCGATGCCGACTTCTATGACAACATTGTTCACTTTGTTTTGGCTCGTCGCGAAGGTGGCGGACCAGGAACTAAGGGTCTGTCGCTATTTTTAATTCCTAAGTTCATGTTTGATTTTGAAACCGGAGAGCTTGGAAAGCGCAACGGAGTCTTTGTTACTAGCGTTGAACACAAGATGGGGCTTAACGTCTCTGCGACATGTGAAGTTAACTTGGGCGAGAAAGAGCCAGCAGTTGGATACCTACTGGGAGATGTCCACGAAGGTATTTTCCAGATGTTTAAAGTAATTGAGTTTGCACGAATGATGGTTGGAACAAAGGCGATTGCAACACTTTCTGCCGGATACCAACAGGCGCTGTTGTACGCAAAGCAGCGCGTACAAGGTGGAGATATGAAGATTATGAATGACAAGGCATCGCCTCGTGTCACAATCATTAACCACCCAGATGTGCGCCGCTCACTAATGGTTCAAAAGTCCTATAGCGAAGGTATGCGCGCACTTGTGCTTTACACAGCATCTATTCAAGATGAGATCGAACTTGCGATTCAGACTGGCAACAAAGAGCGCGTCGAAGATATGGAACATCTCAATGATTTGCTCTTGCCTGTTGTTAAGGGTTACGGATCAGAAAAATCGTGGACGTTACTTGGTACTGAATCACTACAGACATTTGGTGGAGCAGGATTTACAGAAGACTGGCCTCTAGAGCAGTATGTTCGTGACGCCAAAATCGATACTTTGTATGAAGGTACAACTGCGATCCAAGGTCTTGATTTCTTCTTCCGCAAAGTTGTAAAAGATGGCGGGCGCACACTTGGTCTACTTGGTAAAGAGATTCAAAAGTTTGCAGAATCTGGCGGAGCCCATCAAGAAGAAAAGAAGGCTCTCGTTAAAGCTTTGGGTGATCTCAATGGAATTGTTGCCGTATTAGTTGGACATGCAATGGAGTCACAGTCAGAGCCAGAAAAGATTTATCAAGTTGGCTTAAATACTTCTCGTTGCTTAATGGCCGTTGGCGACATTATTACTGCGTGGCTACTACTTCGTCAGGCAGATATTGCAGTTGAAAAACTTCCAGGTGCTGGAAAAGATACTGATTTCTATACTGGAAAGATTGCTTCTGCAAAGTTCTTTGTTCAGAACTATTTGCCTCATATCACCGCAGATCGCAAGATCGTTGAGGCCACAGATGGTGCAATTATGGAGATCCCTGTAAACGCCTTCTAAGGCGATACCATTTCTTAATGTTTACTAAGCACCGTGGTGAGTTTTACCTTGTCATGGGTGGAATGGTTTTTGCATTTAACGGCGTCGTCTCTACCGTTGTACTAGAACATATCTCGCCATTTAGATTGGCCCAAGTACGCGCAGTTGGTGCACTTATTTTCTTGCTTGCAATCGCTTTAATTATTGACCGTAAATCTTTGGCTGCAACACCTAAGCAGATACCTAAGTTGTTTCTCTATGGAATCGTTGGCTTTGCCGCAGTGCAGGCCGGTTACTTTCTTGGGATCCAGCGCGGTATTCCTTTAAGTCTTGTCCTGGTTATCGAATTTACGGCGCCCATCTGGATCGCCCTTTGGATTAAGTACGTGCGCAAAGTCTTTGTTCCACAGTCAATGTGGGGCGCCATCGCACTTTCTTTACTTGGTTTAATGATGTTGGCCCAAGTATGGAAAGGTCTGACTTTAGATGCCATAGGTTTACTGGGGTGCGCACTGAGTGCTTTGGCGTTAACTGCCTATTTCCTTGTCGGTAAATCATTTGGTAATACCCGTTCTGCGATGTCGCTAACGGTCTGGGGATTTGCAACATCATCTATCGCATGGATGATCACAATGCCAGTCTGGAAATTCCCATTTGAAGTTTTCACAATTGATATGAATCTTCGCGGAATCTTTGAAGGCAGTTTCTTGCCAGGTTGGGCTTTGCTGCTTTGGATTATTACGATGGGAACAATTGTCCCTTACTTACTTGTGATCTCAGGTCTTCGTCGTTTATCTGCATCAACATCTAGTGTTATTGGAATGTTAGAGCCGGTAATGGCAGGGATCTTTGCTTGGATCTGGCTCAATCAAAGTTGGAATGCAATTCAGTTAACTGGTGGGCTCATCGTGTTGATCGGAATCTATATTGCAGACCGTGCGCGCTCTGAAGCTGACTAAGCGCCGAAGTTATCATCCGTTGGAGTATTTGTCTGTTCACGGGCCTGCGTCCAGTCTTGTCCGCCGCCAGGGTTTTGTGGCATATCAAAGAAGCGTGCATAGTGAAGCTGGGCCGAAACAGTAATCGTCTTTGTTGGACCGTTACGGTGCTTAGCAACAATTAAATCTGCCTCACCTGTTCTGTTTTGTGAGTCATACATATCATCGCGGTGCAACATAATGACAACGTCGGCGTCCTGTTCGATAGATCCAGATTCACGTAGATCAGAGAGCATTGGTCTCTTATCTGTGCGCTGTTCTGGTCCACGGTTTAGCTGTGAGATAGCGATAACCGGGATGTTTAACTCTTTTGCCATCAACTTTAATTGACGTGAAAATTCAGAGACCTCTTGCTGGCGGTTTTCAACCTTTTTACCGCTGCTCATCAACTGTAGGTAGTCGATAACAATTAATTTGAGATCATGGCGCTGCTTAAGCCGACGGGCCTTTGCACGGATCTCCATCATAGAAAGATTGGGAGAGTCATCAATAAACAAAGGTGCCTCTGAGATCTCTCCCATACGGCGTGCAAGACGTGACCACTCATCATCAGAAAGAGAGCCTGAGCGAATATTGTTAAGTCCAACACGAGCTTCTGCCGACAACATACGCATTGTGATTTCACTCTTTGACATTTCTAGAGAGAAGATAACTGAGGTTAATCCGTCGTGAATAGATGCATGTCGTGCGATATCTAATCCCAATGTTGATTTACCCATTGCAGGACGTGCGGCAAGAATAATCATGTTACCTGGATGCAAACCGTGGGTGAGTTGATCAAGATCTTTAAAGCCAGTCTTAACACCTTCAACACCAATTCCTTTAGAGATCGCTTCGATCTCATCTAACGCCTGTGGTAGCAGTGTAGAGAGCTGTACATAATCCTCTGAAGAGCGGCGTTCGGTAACTGCATAGACCTCAGCTTGGGCCAAGTCGACCATCTCATCGACTTCACCCTCTGTTGTGTATCCGTACTGAACAATCTTTGTTCCTGCCTCTACTAAGCGACGCATGATTGCGTGTTCTCGAACAATCTTTGCGTAGTAACCGGCGTTAGCTGCAGTTGGAACAGATGAAATCAGAGTGTGCAGATATGGGGCGCCACCTGCACGTGCAATGTCTCCGCGCTTTGTTAACTCTGCAGAGACTGTTACGGCATCTGCTGGTTCACCGCGTCCGTATAAATCAATAATCGCATCGTAGATAAGTTCATGTGCTGGACGATAAAAATCGCGATCTCTGATTACTTCAACAACATCTGCGATTGCATCTTTTGATAACAACATTCCACCGAGTACTGATTGCTCTGCAATTAAATCCTGTGGTGGTGTGCGTTCAAACTCTGCGCCCACTGAGTTTAAATTGGGATCGCGTGGAGCGCGGTTATTGGGAAATTCAGCGATACTCACTTAGCTAACCTCCCACTAGATACTGACAAATTCGATCTCTGACACATACGATTGTGAATAGATTTCAGGGTGAGAATTACGGGGTAGACCGCTTTTCTATAGGCGTAATTTTATGGTTTAGCGATGTCGCAGGCGAGAAACCCCTTTCCATCATGGGGATAAAGGTGTGCATAAGTAGGTGGATAACCGTGTTTTCCTGTGTACATCGCGGTGGATGCATTGTGTATAACAGTGGGTGCTCACTCTCAGTCGGTTCAAAGGTGCAGGTCAGAGGCGATATCTGTGCACACAGGGCTGTGGAGCAAAGTATTTTTGCGAGTATCAGTTGGTGAGATAAAAAAACCCGCCACGTTATGTGACGGGTTTTTTAATGAAAACGCTTACTTGTCGGCAACAACCTTCACTGAAAACTTTGCAATGATGTTGTGACCAAGTGAGATCTTTACATCGTGATCGCCAAGCTTTTTGATGTGGCCTTTGGTGTTGATCGAGTGGCGATCAATATCTAGACCAGTTGCTGTCTTGATAGCTAGTGCAAGATCCTTGTCAGTTACTGAGCCAAAGAGTGCGCCCTTTGCGCCAACCTTTGCCTTAGAGACAACTGATGCAGATTCAAGCTTTGCCTTAATCTCTTTTGCGTGATCGATATCGCGAACTTCGCGTGCTGAACGAGCACGACGGATTCCATCGATCTGCTTTTCTCCGCCCTGTGTCCATGCGATTGCATTTCCACGGGGAAGTAGGAAGTTACGGGCAAAACCATCTTTAACATTTACAACATCTCCTGCAGTGCCTAGGCCTGCAACTTCACGAGTAAGGATGAGTTTCATGTCGCCATCCTCCTTATCTCGCTGATGATGTGTAAGGAAGTAACGCTACTTCGCGGCTGTTTTTAACGGCTGTTGAGATTGAGCGTTGGTGCTGTGTGCAGGCACCTGTTACTCGGCGAGCGCGGATTTTGCCGCGGTCTGAGATGTACTTACGAAGGGTTGCAATATCTTTGTAATCGATAAATGTGACCTTCTGTTGGCAGAAGCTGCAAGGCTTCTTCTTAAACTTCTTGCTCAGCGCTGCGGCTTTAGCATTCTTATTCTTTGGCTCGCGTAGAGCCTTGTTATTTCTTGCTCCCATTATGGTGCTCCTTTTCGGGCCCTAGCCCTATTAGTAAGTCTTTGTTCTTACCTGGTACTAGGAATGGATGGTTAGTTGGACGGTTTGTTTGATTGTTATTTAATCTTTAAAACGGTGGTTCATCGGTTGTGGATGTTCCCCATCCACCACCGGTTGGTGTTGACGATGATGCCGCTGCCCATGGATCTTCTGTAAATGAATCAGCTGCAGCTGGTGCAGTAAATCCGCCACCTGAACCGCCAGTGCGTTGGGCCTTTGTGACCTTTGCAGTTGCGTTACGTAGTGATGGGCCAACTTCATCTACTTCTACCTCAAAGACGGTGCGCTTTTCGCCCTCTTTTGTTTCATACGAGCGTTGCTTAAGACGTCCTGAAAGAATGACACGCATTCCTTTTGTCAAAGACTCCGCACAGTTTTCTGCTGCTTGGCGCCAGATCTGACATTGAAGGAAAAGGCTCTCGCCATCTTTCCATTCATTAGTTTGCTTATCTAAATAGCGAGGTGTTGAAGCAACACGAAACTTTGCAACGGCCGCACCTGATGGTGTGAAGCGAAGCTCTGGATCGTCAACTAGGTTGCCGATTAACGTGATTGTTGTATCTCCTGCTGCCATTTGTTTCTCTCTTTCTTATCTCAGTGGTCTACTCGTGGAGTCCGTGCATTGTTGTGTATGCGAAAAGATTATGCGTCTAGACGCATTGCCTTTGTGCGCAACACTGATTCATTAAGGTTTAGTTGGCGATCAAGTTCTTTAATCGCTGCTGGTTCGCAGTTCATATCGATTACTGCGTAGATTCCTTCGCCTTTTTTCATAATCTCAAAAGACATACGGCGACGGCCCCACAAGTCGAGCTTGTTTACGGTTCCACCACTGTCTTTGATGATCTTTAAATATGTTTCTAGGCTTGGTGTGACGGTACGTTCTTCTAGTTCTGGATCAAGAATGACCATAAGTTCATAATGACGCATGAGTTAACCCGACCTCCTTTGGACTAAGACGGCCACGGCATTTCCGTGACAGGAGGGTTAATACTTCTTAATTGGAAATCTGGGGTTTGCCCCAAATGGCCCTTAAGAGGGTTAAGGGTAGGCCTTTATGGCCTAAATCGCTAAATCGGTGGGGCTTTTCTTGTGGGTAAGCGGGTTTTAAGGCTTGGGCTTTTGCTTTCCGCCCGAGGTAATAACTATTGGCTCTAGCCCACCGATATTTGATGGCGCAGGAAATGACATCACTGGCTCGCCGCGAAGTGCGCCCTTCATAAACTGCGTCCAGATTCTGGCTGGGAAAGATCCACCTGTTAGAGATGTCATTCCGCCGATTCCATTAAGTGTTTGTGTTGCGTTATCTCTAAAGAATGAAACTGATGCAGCGATCTGTGGTGTGTATGCACTAAACCATGCAGATGCATTTGACTGCGACGTTCCAGTTTTTCCTGCAGCAGGTCGACCTAAGGCAAGTGCTGCCGCTCCTGTTCCACCGGTGATTGTTCCTTTTAGAGCATAGGTTAAATCTGCCATAACATCTTTACTAAAGACTTCTTCTGTCGAAGGTGTAGCTTCAAATAAAACCCCTTTATTTGATCCAATTACCTGTGAAACTAAATATGGTTTTGATCTAACCCCTTGTGCTGCAAATGTTGCATAGGCGTTTGCAACATCGATTACATGGGGGCTAGATGTTCCAAGTACAAATGATGGTGTTGGCATCATTGCAACTGTCTCTGGAATACCTGCACGGCGAGCTACATCTACAACATTGTCTGGTCCAACTTCAATTCCAAGGGGTACGAAGACAGTATTGATTGAGTGTTTAGTTGCAAACAATAAATCGACCTGGCCCCATCCTTCATTTCCATAGTTGAAAACTTCATATGGTTTACCTAGATCATCAAAGGTTTGTGGGGAGTCACCGTTCCACATTGATGTCAATGGAATTCCCTTTTCAAGGGCTGCAACAATTGCAAAGGGTTTAAATGTTGAGCCAGCCTGAGCAATAGATTGTGTTGCATCGTTTAATTGGCGCTCTAAGTAATCTCGGCCGCCATAAAGAGCTAAAACCTCACCGGTACCGGGGCGTATTGCAACTAAACCGATTCGTAGATCTTCAGGGGCATTTGCTGGATAAAATCTATTGACTGCATCGATTGCAGATTGCTGTGCTTTTTGCTCAAGGGTTGTCTTGATCACTAAACCGCCAACTAAAAGCTGGTCTTGAGAAAATCCAAGTTTTGCTAACTCTTTTTGAACCGCTTCAATGACGTGACCTTTTGGTCCACTTAACTGTCCAGAGGTTGCACGAGGTGCTACTTCCGGAAGCTTCATCTTTTCTGCTTCTTCTTTGCTCAACCAACCCTCGTCTAACATATTGTTTTTCACATATTCAAAACGGTTGGCTAAACGCTCGGCATTGCCTTCGGCAAATGCTGGATCGTATAAGCCGGGCGAGCGCAAGATCGATGCGATAACTGCTGCCTGTGAAAGAGTAAGTTGATCAACGTTGCGGTTGAAATATTGTTGAGATGCCGTCATCACACCATATGAGCCGCGTCCAAAGTAAATCGTATTGAGATAGCTTTCAAAGATTTGATCTTTGGATAGTTCGTTCTCTAATTTAATAGCGATAACAAGTTCTTTAATTTTTCGCTGAATAGTTCTACTGGGAGTTAAAAAGGCTGTTTTTGCATACTGTTGAGTGATTGTCGAGCCACCCTGGAGTGAACCACCTCGAAGATTATTAAAGGCTGCTCGCAAAATTCCAGTTACTGAGAAGGCTTTATTTGAGTAGAAACTCTTATCTTCTGCCGCTAGTACGGCTTGGCGAACTTTTAATGGGATTTTTGCAAGTGGGACAATCTGTCGATTTTGAGTACCGACTCGACCAATCTCTTCACCGTTTGCATATTGAAAAATTGTGGATTGGCTATTGACGTATGCGTTGGCATCTGGAACATCAACAGTGAAATAGGCAAGAGCAAAAAGAACAGAGCCGGCAATAAAACCAAATCCTGTTACAAATACAGCCGCTCGAACCAATATCTTTCGCATCATTTGGCAATGCTATCGGCTTGCGTAATCCTCATCCTCCAAGGTGCGTACCTTTCGGGGCGCCTTACGTTCTATTCCATCACCCAACATGTATGAAGCACACAGGTGATTCCAAGAACAGTTGCGACAGACCTCCACGATGTAAACGGTGAACTCTCCGAACTCTCGTTCCATCTCTACTAACTCTCTGGGGGACTTAATGCGACCTGAGAACTGACCTAACTGTTCTCCGAATGTATAACGAAGTTCGACGAGCTCTTCTTTTTTACAGACTGGGCAGTTTCGATGGACTTTGTCGCCGTGCCATTTAGCAGCACGCATTAGATATGGGTCGGCGTCGCAGGCGTCGACAACTCCTCGGAAAAGCGCCATTAATGTGGCGCGCTTATCGAGTGAATAATCGATGAACGAACGTTGCGATTTCATTAAGGTCAAGAATAATCCTAAATAGAGGGTTACGCTCTTTCTTATGAGTTTCTTTGGGTTACTAAGACACCCACGGCTTTCTCGCCTGCTAGCTGTTCGCTGGACTGGCCAAGCAACCGATGGTGTTTTTCAAAGCGCGCTTGCATCATTTGTTTTATTCTCCCCAGAGCGCCAGGCAAATGCATTAAATGCAGCCTTAGGCTTTGCAGTTGTTCTTATGCCCTACTCAATCGTTGGTCCTTTTGTAGGAACAATTCTAGATCGAGTCTCTAGGCAACGCGCACTTTTTTATGCAAACCTTGCGCGCAGCGCAAACCTTTTATTAGTCGCTCTTTTTGTATTTAGTGGGACAACTGGAGTAACACTAACTGCAGTTGTATTAGTCGCCTTTGGTATTAATAGATTAATACTTGCCGCTTTATCTGCTGGGCTACCACTACTGATTGACTCTAAATCTCTCATCACTGCAAATGCAATCGCAGTAACTGGTGGCTCTGTATTAGTTGTGTTAGGTGGCGGTATTGGTGTTGGTGTTCGCGCCCTTGTTGATGGCGCAGCTATCGCCGATCATGCAGACTCCATTTTAGTTTTATTAGCTGCAGCCGGTTACTTCACTGCTGCACTGTTAACTGGGCGATTAACAAAGTATGAAATCGGTCCACAAAAGCATGAAAAAGCTGCAGCATCTTTTGCCCAAGGATTTATTGATATGAAAGAAGGAGTTGCATTTCTTCGATCACATATAGATGCGGGGCGCGGGATTATTGCAACAGCTGTTCACCGTGGTGGGTTAACGGCGTTGACTTTGACTGCGTTGTTACTTGAGCGCAACACTTTTAACGATCCAAGCAATCCTGCCGATGGGTTGCAGGGTTTTGGAATCGCTTTAACGATCGCTGGCGTCGGTGTGTTCTGTGGTGCATTTCTTGCCCCTTATGGAGTATCTAGATTTGGCCGACACCGTTGGATTAAGTTTGCGATGCTTGCAAGTGCTTGCGCTCCACTGGTTTTGGCTCTTTCTCAAACACAGGTTGCATTAGCAATAACAGCTTTTTTCACTGCCTTCTTTGGGCAAAATGTAAAAGTAACAAATGATGCCCTTGTTCAATCAAAAATCGATGACTACTTCCGAGGACGGGTTTTTGCTGTCTATGATGTTGTTGTTAACTTTGCAATAGTTAGCGGTGGATTAATCGCAGCTCTACTGTTGCCAACAACTGGTGTGACAGCAAAGGTTCCTTTGTTTGTAGCTGTTGCATATCTACTTGTAGCGGTAATTACTTTAAGGCCAAGTAAATTTAAGGCTTCTTTGTAGCCCACCACTGCAGCAGAGCTTGCCTAGCTTTTTCTTCACCAATTGGGCCCTGTTCTAAACGAAGCTCCATTAAAAAATCCATTGCCTGGCCGACTTCACGGGAAGGTTTTAGCTTTAAAAGCTCCATTACTTGCGCCCCATCTAAATCTGGGCGGATCTTTGACAATTCTTCTTGCTCCATCAACGATTCAATGCGTGACTCTAAAGAATCATATCGAGCAGATAAACGTGCAGCTTTACTCTTATTGCGTGTAGTGCAATCGGCGCGCGTTAACACGTGTAGATGCGTTAATAGTTCCCCAGCATCGCGCACGTAACGGCGAACTGCCGAATCGGTCCAATCAACATCACCGTATCCATGAAAGCGAAGATGTAGCGCAGTTAAAAGTTCGACTGCATCGATAGTCTCATTATCAAAGCGCAGAGCCTGTAAACGCTTCTTTGCAAGCCGCGCACCAACAACTTCATGATGGTGAAAAGAGACCCCGCCGCCTTCTATAAATGCACGGGTCTTTGGTTTTCCAATGTCATGTAATAACGCTGCAAGTCGAATCACAAGGTTCGGCCCACCTAAACGAGCCTCTTGGCTGATCGCTTGTTCTAACACTGTGATTGAGTGTTCGTAAACATCTTTATGGTGATGGTGCTCATCTACTTCTAGCCGAAGCTTTGGAATTTCAGGAAGAACGAGATCTGCAAGTCCAGTATCAACTAAGAGAGTTATTCCAGTGCGTGGATTAGCAGACATTAATATCTTAACTAATTCATCACGAACTCTTTCTGCCGAGATGATCTCTATTCTTGGTGCAAGATCTTTCATCGCTGTTAAAACATCAACATCTAATTCAAAATCTAACTGGGCTGCAAAACGTGCAGCACGCATCATCCGCAACGGATCATCTGTAAAAGAATCTCCGGCGCGGCCAGGTGTTCTAAGTAGTTTGGCTGCAAGATCTTGAAGGCCGTTAAAGGGATCGATAAATTCCGGTGCATCACCAGTTAGTTCTAAGGCCATTGCATTGATTGTGAAATCTCGACGTGATAAATCTCCATCAATTGAATCCCCATACTCAACTTCTGGATTACGGGAATCAGGGTTGTAGGTTTCACTTCGATATGTTGTTACTTCAACAGTTGTGTCAGAGCGCTTTCCTGCAACAGTTCCAAATGCAATTCCAGTCTCCCAAACATTTTCTGCCCATGCTTGCAAGATTTTTTTACTATCAACCGGCCGTGCATTTGTTGTGAAATCTAAATCATTTCCTAAGCGACCTAAAATTGCATCACGAACAGGACCTCCGACTAATGCCAAAGTAAAACCTTTTGCCTTAAAGGCCTGGGCCAAGGAGCTAGCAAGCGGTGCGCGTTCAACAAGTGAACGGATCGCTAACTCTCCTGCGGCGCCTAATGCATTACTCACAATAAGTAAGGTTAAGGCACTACCCTTGATTCATGATCCCTGCACCTGGTGCGGGCAGCGAAGGTGCGAAGAAAAAACGCAAACGTAAGCGTTCCGGCAACCGCGGCCCACAACCACAGACACAAACCGAGGCGCAAAAACGTCCTCCTGTTAAGAAAAGCTATGCCAAACGAGTTGATGAGGTCAGCGCGGGCGGATTAGTAATCGACACGACTGGAAAATTGGGTCTACTCATTGGTCGATTTGATCTTAAAGATACATCTGGCACAAGAGTTTTATGGTCACTTCCTAAGGGCCATATCGAAGAGGGTGAAACCCCTGAACAAGCTGCAATCCGTGAGGTAGCAGAGGAAACAGGTATCAAGTCTGAAATTACAAAATCTTTAGGGGTTATTGATTTTTGGTTTATGGCTGGCGGTAAACGTATTCATAAAACAGTTCACCACTTTCTCTTTACTGAAGTCGGCGGTCTTCTAGCGCCACAGGAAAGTGAGGTCGATAAAGTCTCATGGTTTCCATTGGAAGAAATAGTCGATCGGCTTGCATATCCTGATGAGAAAAAATTAATTCTTAAAACCGCTGGGATAACTCCATGAAAAAATTAGCTCTTTCATTTTCTTTTCTAACGTTTGTAATTTGCGGAGTTATTTCTGCGCCCCAAGCACATGCAGTAAATGAAGTAATCAGAGTTACATCACCCTTAAACCAAAGCTTTACTGGTGAGTTTCGAGATGAATCACTGACTCAATCTTTATTGCCCTCTGGTGAGTTAGGACAGTTAGTGTTTAGATCAATGGCAAAAGATCGAACATGGGTAATTGATCCGGGTCTTGTCGATGTGATTACTGCTATGACATCTGACTACACGGTACTAAGTGATGAAGAGCCGGTTGGTGGCGATGTTGCACTTTCGTGGTTAGACCGCTTAAAAACTGTTACTGCCCGTAATGAAGTTATTTCACTTGCATATGGAAATCCCGATGTTGCATTAGCAAAAATTTTGGCCCCCAGTGAACTAAAACAATATGTATCTTTTGGTAAAGCTCGGTTAGAAAGCTTGCTGGGCCGTTCTGTCACGGCAGATACTGACCATAGTTGGAGCGTTGGAAAATCACGGTTGAGTTTTACTGAGCGTAAAATTTATGGAGAAAATCGTCGAGCTCTCACTCGTCTTTCTCGAGTTGTCACATCCGAAGAGCTCTCCAACTTGCGCGCACGTTTAGCACAGCTTTTATCGCCGAATTTAGATCGTGAATCACGTGAATTCTTCACAGCAAATGCAACTGAAGCAGTTGGTGCGGCTGTAAATAAATTAAGAATTAACAGCGGTAATTATCAGGTAACAACTTCTTCGGTAAAACTGCCAGTGACTGTAATCAATGAGTTTGATGTAGAGGTCACTGTTGATGTTTCTATGGTTCCGATTAATTCACGGGTGGTTGTAGAAAGCTTTAGAGATGTTGTTATCGCCCCAAAGTCGAAAATTCAGTTAGAGATGGGCGTTGAGGTTATTGCACCTGGAGAGACAGTGGTTTCTGCATATATAACCGATGGGGATGGAACAGAGGTTGTACCTGAGGCGCTCTTAACACTTAACTCGACTGTTATCGATGCGCGTGTGGCCTGGTTTACAACAGGAGCAGCCATACTTCTCTTATTGGCTGGTGTTGCACAAAGTGTTCGGCGTGTACGAAAGAAGATTAAATGAAATCTAATGAACTTTTCCGAGCCTCGGGAGTAATGGCTCTTGGAACAATAATTTCGCGCATTACCGGCTTTATCCGTGGAGTTTTACTTGTTGCAGTCCTTGGTACGACGTTACTTGCCGACACATACAACGTTGCAAATACGATGCCGAATATTTTGTATAACTTACTTGTTGGCGGTGCACTTACAGCGATTTTTATCCCTCAACTTGTTCGATCATTTGATCACGAAGATGGTGGCGATAGTTTTGCATCAAGACTTATAACAACTATCTCCTTTATTCTAATTGTGCTTGTTTCACTCGGTATGCTCTTTGCTCCTGCCTTGGTGCGCTTATATGCACCTGAGTTTTTTACTCCAGGTTTTGAGGTTGAAAAAGAGATTGCAATCGCCTTTACTCGCTACTGCCTGCCACAGATCTTTTTCTTAGGTTTATTTACAATGCTGGGACAAGTTGCAAATGCCCGGGGATCTTTTGGCCCATTAATGTGGGCGCCAATTGCTAACAACTTGGTGGGAATTGCACTTTTTGCAGGATTTTTGATTTTCTCTCCCGGGGTAAATCTTGCCAACATCACATCGGAGCAGATACAGATATTGGGTTGGGGCACCACGTTGGCTGTTGTTATCCAAGCTCTCGTACTTATCCCTGTTATTAAAAAATTAGGAATAAAGATCCGACCAAAATTTGGAGTTCAAGGGTTAGGTAAATCATTTAATTTGGCCGGTTGGACCTTGATATACATTCTGATTTCCCAGCTTGGTTACTTAGTAACTGTAAATGTTGCAACAACTGCTGCCGTGCGAAGTGCTCAAGAAGGAATTACAGATGGTGTTGGTTATACGCCCTACACCTTTGCCTACTTTGTTATGTTGCTTCCTTACTCAATTGTTACGATTTCAATAATCACCGCTATTTTGCCGCACATTTCAAAGTTAGCTTTAGATGGCAAGCGTGAGGAAGTTAAGTTCCAACTTATTCGCGCAATTAGATTAGTTGGTGTTATCACTATCCCGAGCGCAGTCGCATTTTTACTTTTCGGTCCACTCATTACAGAGGTTATCTTTGTAGGAATCCCAACCGAGGATGCTCGCTATATTGGATATGTATTATCTGCCTTAAGTCTTGGACTAGTCGCATTTTCTATTAATTTAATTTTGATTCGTGGCTTTAACGCCTTTGAGGATACGAAAACACAAGTTCTCTCAATTTCGATCATAAATATCGTCTCTGTTGGCCTGTCTTATTTTTTCTTATTTTTCTTGGAAAACCAGTTGGTGACAGTTGGCCTAGGGGTGGCGTTTTCAATCAGTTATTTGGTTGGACTCTGGGTCACTTTGGCTCTACTAAAAAAACACGTTGGAAAGTTGGGCTTGAGGGAGTTTGCAGGCCAACATCTTCGATTGTTTACCGCATCTTTGCTTGTGATGCTGCCGTTGTTTGCCATCGTTGAATATATTTCATGGTCAGGAACTGAACTATCGCCATTAGAGCGAGCTGGGCTGTTATTAGTAGTAATGCTTGTGGCTTTTGTTGGCTTTATCTTTGCGGGTAAAGCAGTTGGCGTTCAGGAGATATCTATGATCAGGCATCTTGGCAGTTCAATTACCAGACGAAGAGCAAGCCAGGAATAAACAGGTTAGATTTCAGGTTATAGAACAATGAGGAGTAATTGTGAGTGAAGTAAGAAACGTAGTCATCGTTGGCTCTGGTCCTGCCGGTTATACCGCGGCCATATATGCATCGCGTGCGCAGTTAGAGCCGTTAATGTATGAAGGATCTGTTACAGCCGGTGGGGCACTCATGAACACAACTGAGGTGGAGAATTTTCCTGGTTTTACAGATGGTGTGATGGGTCCTGATCTTATGGACAGCATGCGCAAACAGGCAAAGCGATTTGGTACTGAGCTAATTACCGATGACATTGTTGAAATGGATTTAACGGGTGATATTAAAATTCTTAAAGATGGTTCGGGTAATACAGTAAAAGCTAAATCTGTAATTCTTGCTACTGGAAGTGCATACCGTGAAATTGGTTTAGAAAATGAAAAGCGATTATCTGGGCGTGGAGTTTCTTGGTGTGCAACGTGTGATGGTTTCTTTTTTAAGGGGCAAACAATTGCAGTTGTCGGTGGAGGAGATAGCGCGGTAGAAGAGGCGACCTTCTTGACACGTTTTGCGGATAAAGTTGTTTTGATTCATCGTAGGGATTCACTGCGCGCTTCAAAGATTATGGCCGATCGTGCAAAGGCAAATCCTAAGATTGAATTCCTTTGGAACACAGAAGTTGTTGATGTACTTGGTAAAGATAAAGTCGAAGGTTTAAAACTGCGAAATACAGTTGATGGAAAAGAAAGTGAAGCAGCTTTTACTGGTTTATTCGTTGCCATCGGACACATCCCGCGCAGTGAGTTAATTATTGGACAGATTAATTTAGATGCAGAGGGTTATGTGATTGCCGAAGGCCGCTCAACTCGGACTAATCAAAAGGGTGTCTTTGCCTGCGGTGACCTAGTCGACCATACCTACCGCCAGGCAATTACTGCCGCTGGTTCAGGTTGTGCCGCTGCATTAGATGCCGAAAAGTTCTTGGCGCACTAGTAGAGTTTCGACAATAGCCTCGGGTAAAGAACATAGATTTAGTAAAAAGATATTTCACATAGCGTGAAGATTACGAAGGTAGAAGGAGAGCGACAATGGCAACAACTGCGGTAACAACAGCAAATTTTGATGCAGAGGTATTAAAAAGCAGCACCCCTGTATTGGTTGATTTTTGGGCAGAGTGGTGTGGCCCATGTAGGGCAGTTGGTCCAATTCTTGAAGATATTTCAAATGAATACGGTTCTAAAATCAAGATCGTAAAGTTAAATACCGATGAAGAGTCTGCGATTGCACTCAAGTATGGAATTACATCGATTCCTACAATGAATGTTTTTGTTAATGGTGAAGTTGTAAAGACAATTGTTGGCGCAAAGCCAAAGCCTGCCATCCTTAAGGAACTCGAAAGCTTCATCGCTTAATTTGATGTCTGATTTAAACGAATCTGAGATTCGCTCTTTTCAACAGGCCCGTGGTTTAGATGTCACGGGCTTTGTTGATGAGGTGACAGCGCGCGCAATAGAAGAGGCACGCTGGAAGCTTGGAGATAGATCTTTGTATGTGCAGGATCCACCTTTAATGCGTGGTGATGACGTTGCAACTTTGCAAGCTCGACTTACAGAGATGGGTTTTAACTGCGGTCGAGTCGATGGAATTTTCGGCAATCGCACACAAGCGGCTGTAAAAGATTTTCAAAAATCAGTTGGTGAAACTGTTGATGGTAAGTGCGGTCCAGCAACAATGATTTCCTTGATTCGATTAACACGCGTTGTCTCTGGCGGTGTCCCATCTATGTTGCGACAAACTGCAACTCAACAACTACGCGGACCGGCACTTGCAAACAAAGTTATTGTTTTAGATCCACAGATAGAGAACCCACTTGTTTATGATGTTGCTGTTCGTACCGAAGGCCGATTGCTTGCACTCGGTGCATCTGTTTTTTTAACGCGGGGTGTAAGTAATTCACCTGCAGAGTCAGAGAGAATAAATTTTAGTAATCGCAGCAATGCAGATTTAATGATTTCGCTCAATACAGATTCATATCCCAATGAAAAAGCTCATGGGGCTGCAACTTATTTTTATGGCAGTGATGCCCATGGTGTTCACTCCATTGTTGGCGAGCGCTTTGCCTCGTTAGTTCAGCGCGAAATCTGTGCCCGTACGGATCTAACAAACTGTCGAACACATGCAAAGACGTGGGATGTACTGCGGTTAACCTCGGCACCGACTGTTCGAATTGATTTGGGTTATGCCAGCAACGCCGGCGACTTAGATCGTTTATCTCGCCCGGAGTTTCGAGATACGGTGGCCGAAGCCTTGGTCATTGCTATACAGCGGCTTTATTTGGCGGCCGAGGATGATGCAAAGACTGGAACTCTTAAGATTTCAGATCTTCGTAATGCAGGCATCCGCCGATAATTCAGATCTAATTCAGATCCAGGCGCCCCCATTGGTGTGGCAGACTTAGAGGATGTCGGAGATAACGCAGCGCTTTTCAACGGGCGCGCCTCAAAACCTAGAGCAGCGCTATGCAAGCCGCGCAGCCCATATGAAGCCAAGTGAGATTCGCTCACTCTTTGCTGTTGCATCTAGACCAGAGATTGTCTCCTTAGCTGGTGGAATGCCAAATCTTTCTGCACTGCCTATGGACATGATGGCCGACGTTGTTCAAAATTTGATTCGCGAAAACGGGCAAGAAGCGTTGCAGTATGGAAACGGCCAGGGCCATCCAAAACTTCGCGAACAGATCTGTGAAGTGATGGCGTTAGAGGGAATTCGCGCAAACCCCGATGATGTTTTAGTAACTACAGGTTCACAGCAGGCTTTAGATTTAATTTCGCGAATCTTTTTAGATCCACAGGATGTTGTATTAGCTGAGGCACCTTCATACGTTGGCGCACTTGGAACTTTTCATCAGTATGAGGCATCTGTCGTTCACGTCGAGACCGACGACAATGGTTTAGTTCCATCGGCTTTGGAAGATGCAATCAAAACAGTTCGGGCAGCTGGGCGAAAAATTAAGTTTTTATACACGATTCCTAACTATCAAAACCCAAGTGGGGTTTTGCTTCCCGCATCTCGGCGCACTGAGATTCTGACAATCTGTCGCGAAGCTGGCATTTTTGTCGTTGAAGATAATCCATATGGTTTATTAGGCTTTGATCAACCATCACCCAATGCAATGCGCGCAGAGGATTCTGAAAATGTTATTTACTTAGGTTCTTTTTCAAAGACAATTGCTCCTGGATTGCGTGTGGGCTGGGCGCTAATGCCGCCTTCACTCAAGGAAAAAATGGTGATTGCAAGTGAGTCATCTATTTTGTGTCCTTCAAATTTCACACAGTTAACAATCTCAAACTACTTAGCTAACCAGCCATGGCGTGATCAGATCGCATCTTTTTGCGATCTTTATAAAGTCCGTCGTGATGCGATGTTGGAATCACTTGATGAGCATTTTCCAGCTACTGCCAAATGGACAAAGCCAGGTGGCGGTTTTTATGTTTGGGTTACTTTGCCAAAGGGGATCGATACAAAGGCATTAATGCCTAAGGCGATTGTTGCAAAGGTTGCCTATGTTCCAGGAACAGCTTTTTATGCCGATGGTTTTGGTTCATGGTCTTTGCGCTTGGCCTACTGTTATCCAACACCTGAACGCATCCGTGAAGGCGTAAAAGCTTTAGGTGGAGTTATCAAACAAGAGATGGCAAATCTTGGCGGAAAAGAGTTAAAAGGTTAGTTCTCTAAAGCTTTAGTAATTCGCTTAAAGTCTTCTGCTCCCGCAAATTCAATAACAATTGTTCCTTTTTTAATACTGCCCTGAATTGTGACCCTAGTATCTAGAACATCACCGATTCTCTCTGCAATCTCCTGTAGTTCAGCAGAGGCGGATTTAATGGTCTTTAGCTTCTTTGCACCAGGTTGCTTGGTTGCACCAGATGCAATGATCTGTTCGGTTGCGCGCACAGAAAGGCCTTCTGTGGTGATCTGGTTGGCAAGTTTTTCAATTGCTGCCGGATTGTTTAAACCTAAGAGTGCGCGGGCATGGCCTGCGGTAATTTGCCCAGTGATAAGTTTTTGTTGAACCGAAGTTGGTAGGTTCATTAAACGAATTGTGTTTGAGATAAGAGGGCGTGAGCGGCCAAGTTTGATCGCTAACTCATCGTGTGTGCAGTTAAAGTCAGTAAGTAGTTGTGAATATGCCGCTGCCTCTTCAAGTGCGTTTAGTTGGCTGCGGTGAATATTTTCGATAAGTGCTTCTCGAAGAAGTTCGTTGTCGGGAGTTTGGCGAATAATTACTGGAATTGTTTTTAGCCCTGCAGCTTTAGCTGCGCGAAAGCGACGCTCTCCCATAATTAATTCATAGACACCTGGTTTAACTTGGCGGACGACAGGTGGTTGTAAAATACCTATCTCTTTGATCGATGCGATTAATTCTTCAAGTGCTGCTGGATCAAAATGTGTTCTGGGTTGTCTTGGGTTGGGTGAAATAGAGTTGATATCAACTTCGTTTTGTTGGCCTACTTCTTGGCCTTCAACAGTTAATGAAGTAGGGATTAATGCATCCAGATTTGTTCCAAGACCACCACGTCGTGCCATTAAGCAATCTCACCTTCGCGTTTGTAATTTATTGATACAACATTAGAATCAAATGGTTTCCTACGCTCTGCTAGTTCACGTGCAACTGACATGTAGGCAATTGCACCCGGTGAAAGTGGGTCGTACGTCATTACTGTTTGTTTAAACCCTGGCGCCTCTGAAACTCGTACCGTGCGAGGTATTGGTATATCAATTAACTCATTTGGGTAGTGTTTGCGGATTTCATTTGCAACATCATTTGCAAGATTTGTGTTGTTATACATTGTTAATACAAATGTTGATAGTTTTAAAGTTGGGTTCAGACGTTTTTTAACAAGTTCAAATGTTTTTAAAAGCTGTGACAATCCCTCTAATGAGTAGTACTCACATTGAATAGGAATTAAAACTTCTTTAGCTGCAGTAAATGCATTAATTGTTAATAAACCAAGTGAGGGTGGACAATCTATAAAAATGTAATCAATGCTTTGTGATTGCGCGGTGCGCTCTGCGATTAAGGTTTCGATCGCCTCTTTTAACTGCATCTCTCGTGCAACCATTGGAACAAGTTCTATCTCGGCTTGTGCAAGTGATGTATTTGAAGAGACACATTCAAGAGATGGAAAGCCTGAGACTTTTTGAGCAACTTGCGAGATGGTGGATTGGCCCATTAAAACTTCATAAATACCGGCGTTATCAATGTGTTCAACACCAAGGGCTGTGGAGGCATTTCCCTGTGGATCAAGATCGATAACGATGACATTTAACCCACCCATAGAAAGGGCTGCTGCTAAATTGACCGTTGTGGTTGTTTTGCCGACCCCGCCTTTTTGATTGGCGACCGTCAAGATTCGAAGGGCTGCTGGCTTTGGCATAGGCTCCTTTAACCGCCGAGTGCCGACAACTTTCTTTGTTTCACGTGAATCATCCACGTGGGTAGTTAAGCACCTTTTTTGATCTCAACTATGCGTCCAAGCTCGATTCCCTCAAGATTGAGTTCATGAAGGATGGACTTGGGGACTGTTTTCATCTCTTCTTGAGCCTTTTCGCCCTTCATCGCCAAGAGTGAGCCGTTGACCTTTAAAAGGTGCCAACTGATTTTCTTTAATTTCTCTAGAGGTGCAACGGCTCGAGCGGTTACATAGTTAGCCGTGGTTTTCACATCTTGGGCTCGACCGCGAATAACTTGGATCTCTAATGGGGTAATCCCTTGTATTTGACTGAGGGTCTTTACTGCTTCTTGGAGAAACTCAACCCGGCGCTCTAGGGGTTCGATAAGGACAACTTTTAGGTCTGGCCTGGCAAGGGCGATTACGATGCCAGGAAGGCCTGCCCCGGAGCCAATATCAAAGACGGTCGCCCCTTTGGAAAACAACGTGGTCACAGGCAGGCAGTTAAAGATATGCCGCTCCCAGATCCGATCAGCTTCGCGTGGGCCGATCAGGCCACGCTCGATTCCCTGTGTTTGTAGGAATTGAGCGAAAGCATGGATACGGCCATCTTCAGGGAAATACCTAGCGATGAGGGTTTCACGTGAAACAACCACAGGGATTTCCTCAGGGCTCTTCTCCAAAGGCGTTTTTTCCAATTACTTAGGCAGGATAGATAACGACGAATCGATTTGGGTCTTCTCCATCGGATTCGCTGGTTAGGCCAAGGTCTTGGATTGTGTCGTGGATGATTTTGCGCTCAAAGGCGTTCATAGGCTCCAATTTAATTGAGCCTCCAGTGGTTTTTGCCTCTTCTGCCATCTCTTTGGCCAGGGCTGTTAGCTCTGTCCGGCGATTGGCTCGGAAGTTATCGATATCGAGCATAAGGCGGCTTCGGTCCCCTGTTGATGTCTGGACAGCTAGGCGGGTTAGCTCTTGGATCGAGTCCAGAACCTCGCCTTCGCGGCCAACGAGGTGGTTGAGTTTTCCTCCAACAATTGCCAGGGCTGCTCGGCCGTTCTCTACGTCAATATCAATATCCCCATCAAGGTCGGCGATATCTAATAAGGCCTCAAGGTAGTCGGCGGCGATATCGCCCTCTTCCTCTAACTTGGCCGCTGTTTTAGGGGCCTTTAAATCACTGTCTTTACCTGAATCGACAGATTCGGCTGTGTCGGTTTTTTTGCGGGATTTAACCGCAGTTTTTTTACCTTTTGTAGAACTCTCCTGTGTAGGAACCTCTTCTATTACATCTTCGCTTTTTTTCTTAGGCATTATGCCCCCTTTGTCGGGTTTGAGGTGAATTAATACTAATTGTCTAGATTAAGAAGCTTTACTTCTTTTTCTTCTTTTTGTTATTTCTATTATTTTTTGGTTGTTGGCGTTGACCTTTAATCTCATCTTCTGTTTGAACATCAGAGTTGGTCTCTTCAACGATTCCACTCTTCTTATTTCGTTTTTTGTTTAACTCTTCATATGCCGGTGAACCTGGCGTTGGATTTCTCTTAATCACATAGAACTGTTGTCCCCATGTCCAAAGGTTTGTTGTTGACCAGTAGATCAAAACTCCGATTGGAAAGTTAACTCCAGTGATTGCAAAAATAACTGGGAATGCATACAACATAATTTTCTGTTGTTGCAACATCATGTTATTTGAAGAGTCCATCTTTGGCATACCTTTTGTCATCAACTGACGTTGTGTTGTAAAGGTTGTCAATGACATAAATGCGATCAAAATAATAGTTACGATTTTGACAGTTGAGATGTCTGAACTTAAAAAGGTTTGTGAAATAGGGGCACCGAAGAATTTAGCTTGAGCCGCGTTCACGACATCTTCTTGAGTAAAGACTCCGTGTCTTACTGGTGGGTTTTTACCAATCCCATTTAAAACTGTAAATAGTGCAAAGAAGATAGGTGCCTGGGCAAGAATTGGAAAACATGATGCAAGAGGGTTTGTTTTGTGCTCTTTATAGAGCTTCATCATCTCTTCTGACTGCTTCTGACGGTCATCTTTATACTTTTTTTGAATCTCCTTCATGTGGGGCTGAAGGGCTGTTAACGCTCGTTGGCTCTTAATCTGTTTTACAAAAAGGGGAATTAAAATGATACGAATAATAATTACAAGGCCAATAATTGATAAGGACCAAGAGACGCCACTGCTTGATCCAAAAATTGGAGAGAGAAGATCGTGGATTGTTACAATAACCCAGGAAACCGCTATATATAAGGGTTTTAGGATGCTATCCATTAATTGTTACCTTTTCTTTCTTTTTGTTTTTATCACTACTGTTTTTAGTTACCGGGACATAATCAACACCACCGTGTGACCATGGGTTACAACGCACTAGGCGCCATAAGGCCATTACTACTCCTTTAAATCCATAGTTTTCAATTGCGGTAACTGCGTATGAAGAACAGGATGGGTGGTACTTACAACGTGGTGCAAACATTGGTGAGATCCATTTTTGATAAAATTTAATTGGTGCTAAAAGAAGGCTCTTCATTTTTGCTGCGCCTTCTCAAGAAGTTTTTTTACAACCTGTGTCACGATCTTTTTAACTTCACTTGCTACATCTGTCATTTGAACCTTTTGGTTAGGTTCTGCTTTTTTATTTTGTGAAGTTAAAGGGTTTTTAAGGGCTCTAATAACAAAAAGGCTTCCTTCTGGAAGTTGTGGGTATGTCTCTCGCAGCACGTGGCGAATTTGTCTGGCGATTCGATGGCGTGTGACGGAGCCACCAATACTTTTACTAATTATTAAACCTGCGCGGGCGGGTTCACTTAAACCAGTCGGGTACAAGTAACCGACAAAATTGGCTGTTGAGTATCTAAGGCCACTTTTTGTTGCGCGGGCAAAATCGCCGCTTTCGGTTAGTCGTGCAGTTTTTGCAAGCACGGGTATCGTTTTAAATCTTTATGCGGAAAGCTTTTCGCGGCCCTTGCCACGACGAGCAGAAAGGATTGCGCGGCCTGCGCGAGTTGCCATACGGGCACGGAAACCATGCTTCTTGGCACGGCGACGGGTGTTTGGTTGGAAGGTACGTTTAGTCATTTAAAACTCCTAAGATCCTAATAATGGACTTCTACTGCGGGCCAGAAATGCGGGGGAAGCAAGGAGGTAACGGTAGAGGTCTGGGGATAAGCCGGTCAAATGGAGCTTTTGGCCTGTGAGCGTATTTCATATTGTGGATAACCAGTTGCTTTTTTTGCCAATCCGCTCTACTTTTCACTCCCCCTCCACAGGACACTGGTTTTGGAAGGGTTTTAAAGGGCTCAACCTGGGGTTTAGACCACAGGCTGTGGATAACTCTGTGGATAACAAAAAGGGGTGGAAATGATCATTTCAAAGGCTACTGAAGTTGAGTTAGCCACCCTTTGGGGCGGGGTAATTGAAGAGGTTGCAACCAATGCCCCTCAACACAAAGCTTTTTTACAACTAACGAAACCCCTAGGTCTACTTCATAACGACAATTTGATTACTTTATTAGTAGCCGCTCCTAATCTCTTCGCAAAAGATGTTCTTGAGACTCGTCTGCGCTCTGTAGTTAACGATGTTCTCACCGCTGCCCTTGGTGAAAAAACAAACATCGCCGTCACAGTTGATGAAACTTTAGAAGTTGTCTCAACCCCGCAAGTAGATGTTGAGATTGAGTTTGTTACACCTAAATCAGGAACGGGTCGAGATGATGTTCCTGTCTCAAAAACAGCCGATACATCAACATTAAATCCGAGATATATATTTGAAACTTTTGTTATTGGTGCATCTAATCGTTTTGCTCACGCCGCCGCGGTCGCTGTAGCTGAAGCACCAGCTAAGGCTTATAACCCTTTATTTATTTACGGTGAATCAGGGTTGGGTAAGACCCACCTACTCCATGCAATTGGCGCCTATGCTCAAGAACTATATGGAAATGTCCGCGTAAAATATGTCTCTTCTGAAGAGTTTACCAATGACTTTATTAACTCTATTAGAGATGATAAGGCCTCTGCCTTTCAGCGACGTTATAGAGATTTAGATATTTTACTTGTCGATGATATTCAGTTTTTGGAAAACAAAGAGCGAACCCAGGAAGAGTTCTTCCACACTTTCAACACTTTGTATAACGCAAATAAACAGATAGTTATTTCAAGTGACCGCCCGCCGAAGCAGTTAATAACTTTGGAAGATCGTCTACGTTCACGTTTTGAG
>Ga0209768_10000091_pt1 | contig 56642 bp, 46 predicted proteins | sample LauGreSBDMM110SD_3_FD_187564 | JGI IMG/M metagenome (GOLD analysis project Ga0209768, IMG submission 187564) | Freshwater lake microbial communities from Lake Michigan, USA - Sp13.BD.MM110.SD (SPAdes) (version 2) | ecosystem: Environmental > Aquatic > Freshwater > Lake | place: Lake Michigan... | reverse complement strand
TTAGACTTTCTGACAGTGGTTGCCAAGTCATATTTGTTTCGTTCGAATACATCGAGCATTGTTGAAGTTTTAGCCATACTCTTATTTAGGTGCTAGACCCAACTCGTGTTCGGTTATAATTTTGAATTCCCATCCTCGATCTTTGGCGAATTCGCTTGCTGCTTCCCATTTTGCTTGATTTTTCATAAATGCTAAAGACTCTTGCAAGTATCGTTGGGTTCTCTTTCCTGGATAAATAGGTGGTTGGGTTTGTGTTTTTGGTTTAACTTCGACCAGATAGGTTTTACCTGTAGTTACGGTAATCTTAAAATCCACAAAATACCGATGAATACGATTATCCGTTGGACACTTATAGGGTATAATTGTTTCCTCAGAACTCCACTTTAATACGCTAGGGTTTTTATCACACCATGAAGCGAACCTTGTTTCCCAGCTGGATCTCATAATAATGTTTGAAGGATCCCCTGTATATTTTTCTGGGAATATAGGAATAAACTTTCTCTTGTGGAACATAAATAACTAATTAGGATAACAATAACCATATTTAGGGTAAAAACAATAAATGGCAATCCTCTCCGACCTTAGAAATCAAGCAAATTCAGCTGTACAAGCTGTTCAGAATAAAGCAACATCACTTAGTGCTCCACCTTCTATGGGTAGTACTAGAGGTGCAGAATTGAGTAAAGGGAATGCTGAAGCGTCTCCTTATGAAGTAAAACAACATATGTATCCAAGTGATTTGTTATCAGATAATGGAGCACAATATGGTGGAAACTATGTTATATTTTACATTAACATTGCCATTGATTCTAAACTAGCAAAATCATTAACTGCAGATAATTTTGTAGAGAATATTACACCAAGAGATCGTGGAGATCTTATTGCTCAAAATTTAACAACTGGAAAGTTGTTTGCTGCGCAAACTGGATTAATTGTTGGTGGTGCTGTTGTTGGTGAAGCATTAGGTCTTGGTAATCTTTCTAAAACAGCAGCTGTGCTGGCTGAAGTTGGTGCAGCAACTACTACAACAATGGCTGCATCAGCCAGTCGTGCACAAAGAAGATTAAAAACTGCCATTGCCATGCATGTGCCAAATCAGTTACAGATTAGGTATGGTATGCAATGGGGTGACGAAGACACAGGTGCTCTTCAAATGGCAACAACTGCTTCTCAGGAATTACTAGCTGCAGTTTCGGCAGGATCTGCCAAAGGATTATCAGATCCAGCACAAGCAATTATTACAAATTTGGCACTATCAAAAGGTCCAAATGCAGCAGGGTTATCCGCTGCAACTGGCATGGCATCAAATCCTAAAAAGGAACAGATATTTAAGGGAGTTGACTTTAGATCATTTAGTTTTGATTATCAATTCTTCCCACGAAGTGCAGAAGAAGCTGCCAATGTTTTAAACATCATTAAAACCTTTAAGTATCATATGCATCCTGAGTTTAAAGATAACAATAATTTTATTTACATTTATCCATCTGAGTTTGATATCTTTTACTATAATAATGGAATTGAAAATCAGAACATTCATCGTCACACATCTTGCGTATTAAAAGAGATGTCAGTTAACTATACACCCAATGGTGCATTCACTACATTTCCAAACGGTATGCCAACTCAGATTAATGTTACCATGATGTTCCAAGAATTGGCTCTTCTAACCAAAGACAAAATTGCAGAGGGTCTATAATGTACTTCGATCAATTTCCAAAGTTTTTATACGACTTTAAGTATGGTAATACTACAAAAACTACAGTTACTACTGACATAACAAGAAATGTTCGTTTTAGAAAAGAACTGTTAGAAAATATTGCTCTCTACGATGAGTATGATATTGTTGATGGAGAGACTCCAGAAATCATTGCTGAGAAGATATATGGTAATCCAGAATATCACTGGATCATTATGTTGGTAAATCAAAAACATGATTATATTTCTGACTTTCCATTAACGGAATTTGCATTGGTGAAACATATCGCTAATGAATATAATCCAACTTTAACATCTACTTCTTGGTCATATAGTGGTAGTACTGTCACAGTGACAGTTCCACTTCATGGATTACAAGTTTCTCCAACAACATCTCTTACTGTTACTGGAGCTGTGGCTTCTACAAATGCACCAAATGGCACATATAATGTAGCTTCTGTAATCGATGCTAATAGATTCACATATATTGCATCTTCTGCGCCAACAGGAACTGCTAGCGGAACTTTAACTATTAACACTACAAATAAACAAAGTTATATTCGTCATTATGTCAATTCTGCAGGATTTGTTGTGAACTCAACTGCCACTGGTGCGGTATCAGTATCTAATGATTCATATGAAAGATCTTTAAACGAAGCCAAACGAAGAATTAAAATAATTTCTCCAGAGTTAATAACGACTGTATTGACACAATTTAAAGAATTGATATAATGGCTTCTAGTCAACAATTGAGATTTGCTGGCGATGTCAGCATTAACAAAGTTAAAATAACTACTCAAAAGGGATTTGGGCAGGACATTACCACCCAAGTTTTAACTGTACAATTTTATGAAGATTTATTCTCACCATTTATAACTGGCAGTATAATCGTTAAGGAATCATTAGATTTTATTAACCTATTCCCATTTATTGGTGAAGAATATCTTGAATTAGACATAACAACTCCAGGATTGCAGGGTAAGGTTAATGGTCTTAAGGGTAGTTACTACATCTATAAACTAACAGATAGAGAATTGCTTGGGGATCGCTCCGTAATTTATCAATTACACTTTGTTTCTGTTGAGGCTATAACTGATCTTAATAAAAAAATTAGTCGAGTTTTTGGAGATAAAGTTTCAGATTTAGTTAAACCATTTTTTGAAGATAAAGTTTTTGGATTAGAAACTAAAAAGAAAGTCTTTATTGAACCAACTTTAAGCAATGTAAAATACATTTCCAACTATTGGTCTCCAGTAAAAAATATTCAATATCTATGCGAACATGCAGTAAATACTAATAATACTCCAAACTATGTTTTCTTTGAGAACAGAGACGGATTCTATTTTATTAGTTTAGAACAATTGTATCAAGGTAAGATGTATCAAGAGTTTACCTATGACAAATACACTCGTGATAGACTGCCCAATGGAAAAGATGTTCGAAATGTAAATGAAGATTTTAAAAGAATTACTGATATTAGTATTCCAGTAGCATATGACTACATGGATAGAATTCGTAATGGTATGTTGTCATCAAGACAAATTATGTATGATATAACAAAGAAAACATATTCAGTTAAAAACTATAATATGTTTGATCGATTCCCAGACCAAAAGCATTTAAATAAGTATCCAGTAAATTCTGACAGAGCCATCTTTAGATCAAACTCAACTCTTATTAACTTTCCAAAAGACTTTGGTAATTTTAATGGATTTGAAGATGTCACCAACGCTAAATCATTTCAGCAAAGAATTTCAACAATGAAATTAGCTGAAGCCAATAAATTAGACATCACAGTTCCAGGAAGAACAGATTATACAGTTGGACAAAAAGTTGGAGTGGTATTGAATAGAATAGAACCATTTTCTTTTAAAGATAAAGATACAACTGATAAAATGTTTTCAGGATACTATTTAATTGCAGCTATAAATCATCATGTGGATAGAGAAAAACACGAGTGCCATATGCAACTAATTAAAGAATCTTCTCAGATGGATATGAATAGGAACAAATAATGAATTTTTACTATGGTGTTGTAGAAAATAGAATTGATCCGTTACAACTTGGTCGTTGTCAAGTCCGAGTTGTTGGACTGCACACGCATGATAAGTCTCAACTACCAACTGCTGATTTACCATGGGCTCATCCAATGCAGCCAGTGACTTCAGCTGCAATGAATGGTATTGGTTCATCTCCTATTGGACCAGTTGAAGGTACTTCGGTTATTGTTATATTTGCCGATGATAACCACCAACAACCAATTATGATTGGTACAGTAGGAGGAATTCCTTCTGTACCTGCACCTATTGACGCTGACGATAATACACCAATCACTTCCACTCTAAAAGTAGAAAAAATATTATTAAGAACTATTCCTGGACCAACTACTGGAGTGCAGTTAACATTTTATGATCCAGAATATGGTTCTACAAATTTAACAAAAGACTTAAAACCAAATATGAAAGTTGTGGCTTTTGGTATTCCAGCAGAAGCCACAATTGTTTCTATTGATAGTGGTACTAAAATTACAATTAGTAAACCAGTATTAAAATATGAAGAAAATATTGTAACATTTGAGGCAGCACCATCTAATTTAGAAGCGATTAAAAATACTAAAGTTAATGATTTTCTCAATAGTATAAATCCATTTGCACCTAAAGATACACTTAAAAAAACTCCTGTAAACTCATCGATACCTACTGTACCACCTCCAAAAGAATCACCAAACCCCAATCTTTCTACACAAGGTATTAAAGCACTTCTTGCTGCAGCTGATAAAGTTGGATTAACTACAAAAGAACAGAAGTGTGCGTTACTGGGTATATGTGGTGGTGAGAGTCGCTGGATTACGCCAAATGATGAAAACTATCAATATGTTAAACCAACATATTTAAAACAAATCTTTTCATTTGCAACAGATGCAGAAGCAGAGAAATATTCTAATGCCAAGAAAAAGGGTTTGACTCGTTACGAATTTTTCTCATGGGCATATGGACCAAACGGTAATGGAAAATTACTAGGAAATAAAACTAATGATGAGGGTGGTAAATACTACGGGAGAGGGTATATTCAGTTAACTGGTAAACCCAATTACGAACGATTCCAGAAAGAAGCTGCAAAGTACGGATACACTCTTAATATTGTCAATGATCCAGAATCTATAAACACCGATATTAATGCAGCTGCAGTAATCGCTGCATTATTTCTTAAACTAAATGTTCCATCTGGTGTCAGTGCCAGTGCTCATCCTGGATATTTTCTTGCAGCCAAAGCAAAGGTTGGAAATAATACTGCAGCAATTGCCGCACTTAAAAAATCTTATTATGAGTATTTCTATGGATATACATCAGATGTTGGCGCAGAAAAAGACGCTGGTCCAGCAAAAATAGAATCTCCACCAGTAGGGATTGTTACTTTACCGCAACCTTCTTCAGAGTCTGTTAAAACTGGATCAGATACAATTGGTTTTAGAGATCCAAATAACAAATATCCATTAAAGGATTATGTTGGTGAACCTGATACTAATCGTTTAGCAAGAGGAATTATAGAAGGCACTGTTCTTAAGAAAAAAGATGCATTAAGAAAACGAACAGTTCCAAAAGCCAATAATGGCGGAGTTTGGGATCAACCAGAAGCAGCTTATGGTGCACAGTATCCATACAATAAAGTATTAGAAACAGAAGCTGGACATGTACAAGAATTTGATGATACTCCAGGCTATGAAAGAATTCATACATATCATCGTTCAGGTACATTTAGCGAAATAGATCCTTCAGGTTCTCAGATTAATTATATTATTGGTGATAATTATATTATCATGGATAAGAATGGATGCGTATCCGTAGCTGGAGAATTGAACATTACAGTAGAGGGTAATACAAATATTTACGCTCGTAATGAGGCTAATGTACAAGTTGCTGGTAGTGCAACAGTTAATGTTGGTAATACTTTGACTGTTGGTGTTTTCAGTGATGTTAATATGGCTGTGGGTGGTAACTTTAATCTTAAAGTTGCTGGTAATTATAATTTACAAGCTGCAAATATAAATCAATTAGCTGACAACTACCATAGCATTAGCGCAAAAGAGTATACACTTGCGTCATCTGGATCTATTAATATGCTAGGATCCAGTAAGTTTAATCTTCAGTCTAGCGGTAGTATGGATCTTAAAGTTGGTGGAACTCTTTCTGCAGATTATACGCAAGGACAATTTGGTAATGGTGCAGCTGGCACTGAAACTGTTGTTGTACAACCAGTTACTCTTACTCCACCTGAAATTGGAGTGCCTACATTTAAATCTATACCATTTGAAGTACCGAAGGAAAGATCGTTTGAAGAAAAAGCTGGCGCAGAAACTCCAGATGATTATGATACTGCCGAAGGTCGCAGATTATTAAACAAACAACAAACAAAAGAAGGTGTAGAAACTCCTGCACCAATTGTTGCTGTAGAAGAAGCACCACCAACTAAAGGTAAAAAATCATCGATCCCTGTTGATTGTCAGATTATCTACAATACCAAAAACTTTACAAATGACTTTAGAATGTCAACTAATTTTGTTTTAGGTATGTTAATGGATGGTGGTGTTGGTGGTAAACATAAATTAGTTGATCAGATGTTAAAGGAGACTAAAACTGGTCCAGATAAGTTATATACTGTTTCACAAATTGTATGTAGTCTAGCTCAAACTTGTCAAAATATTTTAGAACCAGCATTAAAAGTTTTACCTAGAGGGATAGATGGTTTAAATAAAACATGGACGATTAACTCAGGATATCGTTTAAGAGGATTAACGAAGAATGAATCTCCAACATCTGATCATTGCAAGGGAAGAGCGTTTGATATTGGAACTATGCCGAAAACTGGAGATATCCAACAATTCAAAAGAAATTATGATCTTATTTTACAGTTAGAAAAACTTCTTCCATACGATCAATTAATTTTAGAATATCAGTATCCAGGCACATGTTGGATACATGTATCTTTTAATCCAAACTCTACAAGAAAACAAGCATTTACTATGGTAAACCATCGAACATACAAAGGTAACATAAATGGCGGATTTGTGTTACTTGATAGCATCCCTGCACCTGATAAGAAAAAATAATGGCTGGCTTCGCTAAAGAAGGTGATTTGTCGCAGGGTATAGATGGACCAGCTACTGCTCTAACCTATAAGAATCAAGCAGTTAAAACATTCGTTCAAGGAATGAGAATAGCACTAGTTGGAGATCAATATGAACCTCATACTATTGGTTTAACAACTCATACAGGTGCGCAACGAGAAATTATAGATGGTTCTTCTAAAACTTTCTTTGAGGGTAAAAAGGTAGCAAGATATGGAGACCCAGTCGCTGATGGAGACAAAGTTGGTGGCACTGGATTTAACACTTTCATAGAATAACCTAAATAAACGATATGGCAAGAAACACAAGAATATTCTCGGATTTAGACCTTAACTTTACAGCGCATCCTGTAACTGGGGATATAACTCGTAGATTTGACGAAGATGCTATTAAACAATCTGTCAAAAATCTTCTACTAACTAGAAACTATGAGAGACCATTCCACAGTGAAATCGGTTCTCCTGTCAGACAATTGCTATTTGATCTACCTGGACCAATGTTTAACATAATGCTCCAAAGAGCAGTTATCGATGTGATTAATAACTTTGAACCAAGAGTTAGTATTATTGATGTTAGAGTGGATGATTATTCCGATGCAAATGAAGTTTATGTAACTTTAGAATTTAAAATTGTCAACACCGAGAGACCAATTACTCTCGACTTAGCCTTAGAGAGAACACGATAAATGGCAATTACCACAAACAGTAAAAGAATGAGTGTATCAGAGTTAGACTTTGATACTATTAAAACCAATCTTAAAACATTTCTTAGTGCACAATCAGAATTTCAAGATTACGATTTTGAAGGATCTGGATTATCTGTTCTTATAGATCTGCTGGCATACAATACTCACTACAACGGCATCTATACAAACCTTGCTGTAAATGAGGTGTTTCTTGATTCCGCAAGTAAAAGAGCATCAGTAGTTTCTCTTTCAAAGATGCTTGGTTACACCCCAAGATCTGCTGTGTGCGCCAGAGCAGTCGTTAATGCTACTATTGCTGCACCATCTTCGTCACCAGAGTTGGCAACTCTTCCAGCACAACAACCATTTTCAACTTCTATTGATGGAACCTCATACACTTTTTACAACTTAGAAGATGTTACTGTTGCTAGAAGCACTGGTGGCACTTACACTTTTTCTAACTTATCAATTGTTGAAGGTACTCCATTATCATTCAAATATACAGTTGCCACTGGTGTTCGTTATATTATACCAAATGCAAATATTGATGTTTCTACACTGTCAGTTCAAGTTCAAGAATCTTCTACTTCTGATTTGTATCAAACTTTCACACGAGCAGAAGATTTAACTGCAGTAACTGATACCACAAAAGTTTATTTCTTAAAGGAAATCGATGATGGTCTTTACGAGATTACCTTTGGTGATGGAGTTCTTGGTACTGCTGTAAGTGCTGGTAATGTAGTCACAATCGATTATTTTGTTTCTAGTTTAGATGCTCCAAATTCAGCGAATACATTTACATATAATGGAACATCAGTTTTGGGTAGTAATCTGTCAGTTGTTACTACAACTACCGCATCAAATGGTGCAGCATCAGAAGATATTACTTCTATTAAATTTAACGCACCAAGATTATTTGCAGCACAAAATCGTGCTGTTACTCCAGACGATTATAAAGCATTAATTTATAGTAAATTTCCTGATGCACAAACAGTATCAGTTTGGGGTGGTGAAGATAATGAGCCACCAATATATGGTAAAACATTTATTTGTATTAAACCAAAAGAAGCATCAAAGTTAACTCAGCAGCAAAAGGAAATTATTTCAAATGAAATTCTTATACCAAGAAGTGTTGTTTCTATTACTCCTGAACTTGTCGATCCAGAATTTTTTAATATTAAGGTAACATCATTTGTTTACTATAATCCTAAAGAAACAACTAAAACTCCACTGCAGATTGAAACTATTGTAAAAAATGCAATTTTAGATTATGATGAAAACGAACTTCAAAAATTTGATGGTATTCTTCGTTATACAAAACTTACAGGTATCATTGATCAATCAGATGCATCAATTGTAAATAATACAACTCGTTTAATGGTTCGTCATCCTATTTCACCACAGTACGGTACAAATGCTCAATATAAATTAAATTTAATTAACCCTATTTCTCAAGATGGTGGTGGACAAGGTGAAGTTTTTGCATCAACTGGATTCTTTATTGACACAAGTACTCAAGTACATTTTCTTGATGATGACGCTGAAGGTAATATTCGTTTATACTATCTTAATTCAAACCAAGATAAAGTGTTTGTGAATAGAACACAAGGAACTATTAATTATGGGCTAGGATTAGTTCAAATTAATGGTTTAAACATATCTACTTTAGATGGACCCTTTTTTGAAATACAAGTTAAACCAGAATCATATGATATCGTTTCTGCTTTGAATCAAATTGTTCAGATTGACCCAACACTATTAAGGGTAACTGCCATTGCTGATAATACTGCAAATGGAGATACTGGTGCTGGATTCAACTACAAGTTCAACTCTATTAGATCATAATGTCAAGAACTCAATTATCATCTGTTGTATCTAGACAGATCCCTGAATTTATCAGGGAAGACTATCCAACATTTGTTGCTTTCGTAGAAGCATACTACGAGTTTTTACAAGCACAAGGAGTAGATCTTTCTTCCGTTAAAGATTTAGATAAAACTCTTGATTCTTTTATAGATCAATTTAAAAAAGAATTAGCACATAATTTTCCAAATATTGTTAGTGATGAAAGATTTCTGCTTGCCCATATTAAAGATCAGTATCTTGCAAAAGGATCTGAGTCTTCTTACAAACTTTTGTTTAGACTATTATTTGGTAAAAAAGTAGAACTGTCATATCCAGGAACTCAGATGCTTCGTGCATCTGATGGAAGATGGAATCAAGAGATATCAGTGTTTGCTCATGTAGATTTTGGAGATCCACTTGAAATTGTTGGTAAGCTAGTTGATATTCAAACTGAAACTAGATTGATTAGAGTTCTTGTTGACAGAAAAGAAGATCTTGTTGGTGAGATTGATCGTATAGTTGCACTTGGTGGAGATATCTACGAATTCTTTTTAGATAAAAGATTTTTTGGTGTATTAGAAGCAGGTGACAGAATTAAATTTAAAGACACTTTCCAAGCTACTATTCTTCCAGCTACACAAACTCCAAGAATCACTCAGCCTGGAAAAAACTTTCGAGTTGGCCAAGTTTTTGAAGTTATATCTGGAAGCGGAACTGGTGCTTTATTAAAAGTTACTGCCGTTGATGATAATAATGGTATTAAATACGCAGAGTTTATTAAATTTGGTTTAGGATATACTTCTTCTTTTGCAGTTTCTCTTTTAGCAACAAATACTGTTAATGCAGCCGTTTTAGTTTCTACCACAGCATCTACTGGTAGATCTGGTTCACCACTAGCTGAAGGTGGAACAGGATCTATTGTTCAAACAATTGGAGACAGAACTGCAGGATTTGAAGAACAAGGTTTTATTAACTCTGTAGATTATGTTGTTGTTGACTTTGTTAATGGTACATATGCAGGTTCTGTGATTCGTGAGTTTTCACAAAAATCTGCCAATGCTGCTACTAACTTTGATGACCCAGCGATTGTTGAAGTTAATCTTGGTGCTCTTGTAAGATATCCAGGATACTACACATCAAATGCTGGTTTTTTAGATGATTCTATTTTTATTCAAGATAGTAAATATTATCAAGCATTTTCCTATGTTATAAGACTTGACGAAAGACTTTCGACATATAAGTCTGCAGTTAAAACTATGCTACATCCAGCTGGTTTAGCATTATTTGCTGAATTTAATATTACAAATAATATAGATTTAAGTATTGAACTAGAATCACTTGTTAAGTCTCTTGGTGTTGGTCTTGAAGATGACTTTACGATATTTGATAGTGCTGTAACTTTATCTTCAATAAAAGTTGTATCAGATTCTATTAGTACACCAAACGATAGTAATATTATAATAGTTACTGGTAAAGTACTGGATGACTCAATAGATACACCAACAGATAGTTTTGTACAGTTATTTGGTAAAGCACTGAGTACCACATATAGTGGAATGACCGACAGTACTGCTACACTCTCTATTGGTAAAGCGTTAGCTGATACCAGTGTAGGAACATGGTCTGATTCTATTACTAGCAAAGATACTACTAAAGTGTTGGCAGATACACCAGTTATTTCAGAATCTTTGACAAACACCACGACTAAATATGTAGAAGATACGAGTATCGGCACTTTCACCGAAGCAGGAAAGGTTTGGATGAATTCATACCAAGCCCAAGATTATTATTCAGAAGAGTACAGCGTTGGTTTAGAAGAAACCTTCACTTAATTTAAACAGGAGATCCCTATGATTCAACAAAATGAAAACCTAAAAGCGACAGGTAAAGTTCGCATCGTTAAAACTAATGCACAAGGTGTTACAGTACAAGACTTTGAAGTGCCTAATCTAGTTGTTACAACTGGTAAAAACTTCATTGCATCTTCAATGATTAAAACTACAACTAATAGCCCAGCAGCAATGACTCACATGGGTATTGGAACTGGTTCTACATCTCCAGGTGCTGGTGATTCTGCTCTTGGAACTCAAACTGGTCGTGTTTCACTATCAGGTAATACAGTTTCTACAAACACAATTACATATACTGCTTCATTCCCAGCTGGTACTGGTGATGGTGCTATTACTGAGGCAGGTATTTTTAATGCATCTTCAGGTGGTACTATGCTTTGTCGTACTACATTCCCAGTTGTTAATAAAGCAGCTGGTGATACTATTGCTGTAACATGGGTTGTGACAGTAAGTTAATTTAAGTTTAAGGTTCTGCTAAATGCCAACTACTTCATCTCTAATTAAAACTATTCTGCATAAAACTCTTGCAGAAGGTGTTTTCAAGGATGTAACTCAAAGAAGTTCTAACTATTACTATTTTCTTGGTAAAACACTTGAGTGGAGCGATGACACTGCACCACCATATCCTGTGGATAGTTATGCTTATGAACGAGCAGTTCGTAGTGACATTATAACAATGAAAGCAATTACACCTGCTGATGTATCGTTTGTTATCTCTCGTGTAAATTGGACTACTGGTACAATTTACGATATGTATGATGACGAATACTCAACTGAGATTCTTGGTTTAAATATTGTAAATGGTGGAACAGGTTATACTACACTACCAACTATTACTATTACAGGTGGTGGTGGAACTGGTGCTAAATTTTATCCTATTGTTTATGATGGTTCTATTATTGATATAGAAGTTGTAGGTATCTCTGATACATCAAAAGGTTCTGGATATACATCAACACCAACAGTAACTGTCACAGGTGGTGGTGGTTCTGGAGCTATTTTGCAAGCAATCTTAAACATTGCTCCTTCTGGAGAACAAAAACTAGAAGACTCTAATTTTTATGTTCTCACAGAAGATTTTAATGTGTATAAATGCCTTGATAATAATAACAATGCTATTTCTACATCAAAACCACTAGGAACATCTACTACTCCAATCACAACTGCAGATGGTTATGTGTGGAAGTTTATGTATAATGTTCCAATTAATTTAAGAAGTAAATTTTTGTCAGATGATCAGATGCCAGTTGTTTCTGCTCTTACTAATCAGTTTTATTCTAATGGTGCCATGGACAGCATTATTATTAATAACAAAGGAACTGGTTATACAACTGCAACACTAACAGTGCAAGGAGATGGATTTAGAGAAGAAGATCCAATATTTTTAAATAGTGTTTCAGCTTCTACAGGTGGTAATGGTTATGCAAGTCCAACTGTTACTTTTGGAGATCCAACCACAAGTGCTAATAATTTTGTTTCTGGTGCTGGTGTTTCTTTAGGAACTAAAGTTGTCAATAGTGTTTTTGATTTTTACGAAGTTGTAACTCCAGGAACCATGTCTTCTTCTGAACCTACTCATAGAAGAGGAACTGTTCAAAATGGTACGGCAGCATTAAAGTACCTTGGCACTAGAGTTAAAGGAACTGTAGACACAACTGATACAACTGTTGCTGCTGGTTCATTTACTACTGGAGTGAGACACACAGTTGTTTCTATTGGAACTACTAATTTTGTCACTATCGGTGCTACTGCTGCAGCAGTTGTGACAGGATCTATTTCTGGAACTACATTAACAGTCTCTGCAGTGACTTCTGGAACACTTGCAGTTGGTGCTGTTATTAGTGGAACTGGTGTCACAGCTGGCACTTCTATCACTGTTCTTGGAAGTGGAACTGGCGGAGTTGGAACTTATACAGTTAGCGCATCACAAACTGTTTCATCAACCACAATTACTAGACAACCAGCAGTTGGCGCAACATTTACAACTACTGGTGCAGGTTCTGGATCAGGCACAGCATCTGTAAAAAGTATTTCTGGTATCACACTGCTTGGTGGAGTTAGAGAAATTAACATTACCAATGCAGGTTCTGGATATATTTCTGCGCCTGCAGTAACATTTTCTGGTGGTGGCGGATCAGGTGCTGTTGCAACTTCTAAATTAGTTGGCAGTTCAGTAGTATTTTGTATTGTTTCTAATTCTGGTGATAATTATACCAGTGACCCAACGGTAACATTCGGAACTGCATGGACATCAAGCACTGCGGTTTTAGTTAATGATCAAGTTTTTGTTTCAGGTAGATTATACACTGTTACTGCTGCTGGTACAACTCATGCCAGTACTGCGCCAACACATACTTCTGGCTCAGCTAGTAATGGTTCTGCCACTCTAACTTATGCTGGTGTACCAGCAGCAGGAACTGTTACTCGCAGATTTGGTACTGGATACTCTGCAGTACCAACCATTACTATTACAGATGCAAGCAGAGTAGGAACTACCGAAGCAGTGTTATCTTTTTCCTCAACAAAATCAAACGCAAAACTTCTTCCAGTTCTTGATAGTGGACAAATTGTTGGTGTTATTGTTGAGATTCCTGGAATTGGATATTCTAATTCAACAATTACAGTTACAGGTGATGGTACTAATGCAGCATTAGTAGCAGATCATAATATCGGAACTATTCAATCTCTTCAAGCAAACAATGAAATTTTAACTACACCTGGAACTATTAATGCTATTAAAATTATTTCTGCTGGTTATAGTTACGGTGTAGCAAATATTGAAATTCAAGGAGATGGCACTGGCGCAACTGCTGATGCTGTTTTAGATTCATCTACTGGTAAAATAACAAAAATTACTATTACAAATCCAGGACAAAATTATACATTTGCCAATGTCGTTGTAACAGGTAATGGGCAAGGTGCTCGTTTAAGAGCGATTATGCCACCATTTGGTGGTCATGGTAAAAATGCTCCAAACGAATTATTTGCTAGAACACTAGTGTTTTATAGCAATGTATCCACCGATTTAAATCAAGGTGTAACTGTTGATAATGATTATCGTCAATTGGGTATTATTAAAAACCCAAACCAATTTAATTCGGATCAAAGATTTCAAGGAGCAATTGGTTCTGGATGTTTTATTGTTCAAGCAACGATAAATACTACTGAGTTTCCAAGAGATACCGATGTTACTATAACAAGAACTATTGCTGGAGATAATTTTGAAAGAAGATATCGTGTAGTAGCTTCTTCTGCAACTAGTGCATTATTACAATCACTGGACAATGATATACCAGCAGTTAATGATGTTTTTTCAAACGATAGTAATGTTACTTTTACTGCTCTTTCCGTGGGTGTACCAACTATAGATAAATATTCTGGTCAGTTAATGTTTATTGACAACAAAGCTGGGTTTACACCTTCAGACGATGAAACAGTTACCCTAAGAACAGTTATTAGATTCTAACATAAATAGATTAGAAACAACTAAAGAGAAAATTACGAATGGCACTCGACTTTAACACCGAACCGTACTACGACGACTTCAACGAATCAAAAAGATTCTTGAGAATTCTTTATCGCCCAGGATTTGCTGTCCAAGCACGAGAACTCACTCAGATGCAGACTATTCTGCAAAATCAAATTTCTCGTTTTGGTAATCATATATTCAAAGAAGGTACTATGGTTATTCCAGGTGCCATCGGTATTGATAATAAAGTTAAATATGTTAAGTTAGAACCATCATATGCTGGAGTTTTATCAGATACTGTTATTGAAGAATTTAATGGCTTAATTATTGAAAACACAGCTGGTGTTAAAGCACAAGTTATTTACTATGTCACATCTTCTGGTGCTGATGCAGGAGCATTATATATTCGTTATATAAATTCTGGTGATGATTCGGTAACAAAAACATTTTCTGATTCAGATACTTTAACAAATCTTGCAGGAACAAATCTTGCAGGAGATACTATTGCTGCAGGTACATACACAGTTCAAACTGCAACATCTTCTTCTACTGGAACTGGATCTCTTTCAACTATTCAGCAAGGTGTTTACTATATTAAAGGACACTTTGTTCTTGTTCCAGAACAAACAATTATTCTAGACAAATTTACAAATGAACCTTCTTATCGTATTGGTTTAGTCACAACTGAAGAAATTGTTACTTCTGAGGACGACGGAACACTTTATGATAATGCACAAAATTCATTTAACTATGCTGCTCCAGGCGCACATCGTTATTACATTGATGCAGTATTAACCAAACTTGCACTAGACAGTACAGCAGATACAGATTTTATTGAGTTAATTCGAGTTGGTGAAGGCAAGACTCAAAAGTTAGTCAACAAAACAGAATACTCTGTTATTGAAAAAGAATTTGCTTCTAGAACATATGATGAGTCTGGTGATTACACAGTTAAGAATTTTGAAATCGATGTTCGTGAATACAGAAATAACGATCGTGGTGCTTGGACTTCAGGTAGAGTTTTTCTAATTGGTGATGTTGTAACAAATAGTAGCAAAACATATGTAGCAAGAAATAGTGGAACTGCTTCAAGCAGCACCCCACCAACTCATACTGCTGGACTTGTTTTTGATGGTTCTGTTAGTGGTGTTGGTACATCAGGTGTTCAGTGGGAATATAATGAAACACCATACTACAATCGTGGTGTTTATACTCCAGGAACTACAGAAAATCTTGCCACACAACAAATCAATGAAGCACAACTAGCTATCGGACTAGAGCCAGGAAAGGCATATGTTCAAGGTTATGAGATTGAAAAACCATCTACTGAATTTGTAACAATACAAAAAGCAAGAGACTTTGTTGCTGTTGAAAACGCAGTTATTCCAGCAACAGTTGGAAACTTTATTTTAGTAACTAATATAAATGGTGCTCCAGGAATTAGCACTATGACACAAGTTAGTCTTTATGACAGAGTTACATCATCAGTTGGAACGATTCCTTCTGGTGGAACTGTAGTTGGTACTGCTCGTGTTCGCCTTATGGAATATCATAATGGAACGATTGGTGCACAAACTGCAATTTATAAATTAGGTTTGTTTGCTGTTACTATGAACACTGGATATGACTTTAACAGAGATGTTAAATCTGTTTTTCATGTTGGATCTAGTAATGATGCTAATTTAAACTTTAGCGCAGATGTTGAATCTACTACTGCAGTTGGATCTGGGGTATTGGTTCGTTTAATTGGTTCTGCAACTGCAGCAACTTCAACTACTGTTACTGGTACTGGTACTTCTTTCCAAACTGATCTTAAAGTAGGCGATTATATTTTCTTGGGTACTGCCCTACGAAGAGTTACTGCTATTGCTTCCCAAATCTCTTTGACTATCGATTCTAGCGCAACTGTTACTGGTGTTACGATTGACAGAGTTGAAACCGAATTAAAAGAACCAGAGAATACTGCTTTAATATTTCCATTCCCTTATTTTGCAATTAAAGATGTAAGTGATACAGTTTATACTGTTTATGAAACATTTACCAGCAGTGTATCTGCTGGTTCAATTTCTATTTCTACATCCTCTGGATCTTTTGCGTCAGCTGCAGAAACTGATAACTATACAGTTATTGATGCTGATGCCACATCAGGTGGTGCAATTGTAGCTGCAACTGCTGTACCTTCTGGATCTAATGCAACTCTTACTGTTAGTACTGGATTAAATGGAAGAAATGTTTTTGTTATCGCAGCTGTTAATAAAAGCGGTGCTTCACTAACTGAAAAAACAAAAACACTAGTTTCAGCTGATACTGTATCATTTACCACACAAGCCACTGCTCAAGTTACTGAGTTGTTGCTTGGACATGCAGACGGATATCGTTTAGTTTCAGTAAAAATGAAATCTGGAACATTTGCATCTCCAGGTGCTACATTTGATATTGATATTTCAGATCGTTTTATTTGGGATAGTGGACAAAGATCTACTCATTATGACCAAGCAAGATTAATACTTAAAAATTCTTATGCTCCACCAGAAGCACCAATTCAAGTAACATACGATTACTTTACTCATGGCACTGGTGATTACTTTACTAAAGATTCTTATCCTGCAACTATTCAATATGGAGCAATTCCTAATTTTCAAGGTATTTCTTTAAGAGATGTTATTGATTTTAGACCAAGAATTAATGATGCGGGCACAGGATTTACTAGCACTGGATCTTCTGTAACATTACTACCAAAGCGTGGCATCGATGTTACAACTGATTTTGAATATTATCTAGCAAGAAAAACTAAAATTGCAATAGATTTTGGTGGAAAATTCTTTGCTATTGATGGTGTGTCATCATTAAATCCAGGTGAACCTCTTGATCCTGCTCTTGGATTAGTTCTTTATAATTTAACATTAGAACCATACACATTTGCTACAACAAATACCAATGTACAAATAAATCGAATGGATAATAAACGATACACTATGCGTGATATCGGCAAGTTGGAAAAACGAATTGATAACTTAGAATTTTATACATCGTTATCATTGCTTGAGCAACAAACTGAATCTTTAGATATTATCGATGCAGATGGTTTGAATAGATTTAAAAATGGATTTATTGTAGACAATTTTTCAGGACATAATACTGGAGATACTACATCTCCAGACTATTTAAATTCTATTGACATGGAAAAGGCAGAACTTCGTCCGTTCTGCGTAACACAAAATATAAATTTAATTGAATCTGTTTCTTCTGATAATGATCGTGCTTCAGCAAATTACAAACTATACGGTGATGTTATTACATTACCAGTTGTTGCTGATCTTCCTCTTATTACCCAAGCGTATGCTTCTCGTTTAGAAAATATTAATCCGTTTGCAGTATTTACATTCCTTGGTGATGTAAGAATTAATCCTTCTTCAGATGATTGGTTTGAAACAGATCGTCGCCCAGATTTAGTTATTGATATTGAAGGTAATTTCAATACAATTAAAAATTTAGCTGAAAAGGCAGGTGTCCTTGGCACTGTTTGGAATGCATGGCAAACTCAGTGGACTGGTGCACCAATTAGCACTGGTCGTGTAGTATATACAGCAGGTACTAATTGGGCATCTGGTCAAGGTCAAGTTCGTATTTCTGTTGCCGAAATGAATGCTCGTTTTGGTGGTGCAGCAAATCACGACAATGCTCGTCAAGTTACTGTAGAACAAACTGCCACTCAAGTTGGTCAAAACAGAACAGGTATCAAAACTACTCTTGTTGAAAAAATTGATAGACAAGTAGTTGGAGATCGTGTTCTATCAACTGCAGCTATTCCTTATATTCGTTCAAGAAATATTCTTGTTCAAATACAAAAAGTAAAACCAAATACTAGATTCTATCCATTCTTTGATGGTATAGATATTTCTGCGCATGTAACCCCAGCATCTAAAATAATATACACTCCAACTGGTGCAAATATCGCAGCAAAACTAGTAACACATAACAAATTTGATACAGAAACAAATGTTGGATCTAATGCCACTGCCACCGCCAGAAGAATTGGCGGTGATTCTCAAGTATGTTTAAATCGTGGTGATATTATTACTGGAGGAACATCTGCTGCTACTGCAGTTGTTGTTGGAAAAGACTATAACATTGACGAAGGAACATTTGCATTATATGTGGTAAATATTCAAGGAACATTTTCTACCAGTGAAACAATTACTGCATCAAATCCTCTAGGTTATGCTGTAGCTGCTACTGGGACTGTTGGAGCAATTACCACTAAAGCACTTGGTGGAACTTTAATTTCAAACTTTAATGGTGATGTTCAATTATTGTTTAATATCCCAAACACAGAATCATTAAGATTCCGTTGTGGTAGTCGTGAACTTAAATTGGTTGATGTCACTACTGCAAATGGTGCATTTACTTCTCGTGCCAGAGCAAATTATCACGCAGAAGGTATTCTTGAAACTAAGCAAAGAACAGTTCATGCCGTTCGTAATGCAGAGTTAGCAACTGAACCACTTGAAGATAACCAAGTTATCACTCAAACTTCTGACCGAGTTGTTGCTGATACTGGTTGGTGGGATCCTCTTGCTCAAACATTCTTGATTGAACAAAAGGGTGGATGTTTCTTATCTAAAGTTGATATTTTCTTTGCCACTAAAGATACAGCGATTCCAGTTACACTAGAAATTCGTGAAGTAGTTAATGGATATCCTGGAAAAAGAGTTCTTGCGTTTTCTCGTGTAACTTTAAAACCAGAACAAGTAAACATTTCTGCAAATACTGTACTGTTAGATGATGTGAATGTTAATTCTTATGATACTCCAACTACATTTACATTCCCAAGTCCAGTGTATGTTCAAGAGAATGCTGAATACGCTATTGTTTTGGGATCAGATTCAAATAATTATAAAGTTTGGATTTCTCAAGTTGGTGATTTAATGCCAGGAACTGCTCGTACTATTTCTGAGCAACCATATCTTGGTTCATTATTTAAATCACAAAATGCTTCTACTTGGTCTGCAGATCAAACTCAAGATTTAAAGTTTACAATCTATCGTTGCCAGTTTGAAACTGGTGTTAATTCTAATGTTGAATTTGATAACGATGCTCTTACCACAGTTAGATTAGAACCAGCACCATTTGAAACTAGAGCAGGTGTTGCAAAAGTTCGTGTATATCATACAAATCACGGAATTCCATCTGGATCTTTTGTTACTATTAGTGGTGTTTCTGCCAATGTTAACGGTATTGCTTTTGCAGGATTTAATACTACACATACGATTAGTGATGTTGATTTAGATAGTTATTGTATTACTCTTGGTTCAAATGCAACTTCAACTGGATACAGTGGTGGTTCTCTTGTAAAAGCAACTAGACATATTCAGTTTGATGCTATTCAACCAATGATTCAGCTACAGTCATTCTCTGATACTCCAGTTAGATTTGGATTCAAAGGAACAAGTGGAAAATCTGTTGATTCTACCACACAATCTGCTTATGTACAAGATGCTAATTATATTGGTGTATTGGCAAACGAAACTAATTATTTTGAATCTCCAAAGATGATTGCTTCTGAATTAAATGAAGCGGATTCTAGCTTTGGATTAAGTGGTGACAAATCCGCTAAGTTGAATATTGTTATGAGTACTACAAATGATGCAGTTTCTCCTATCATAGACACACATAGACTAAGTTTAATTGCTATTGGGAATAAAGTTAATAATCCATCAGAGACCAACTTGAATGTGGCTTCTTTAGATTATAATGTATTATTAAGTAACGCCACTGGTGTAACTATTTCTGGTAGCACTATTACCACTGCAACACAACAAGCTGCATTTAAGACAGCAACTGTTGGTAAGTTTTTAACTATTGCTGGTGCTAGTTCTGGAACCAGCACTAAACTAATAACTGCAGTTGCTACAGATGGAACTTCTATTACATTCGACTCTGCTCCAACAGCGATTACTGGTAATGCAACACTGACTCAAAGAGAAAAATTTGTTTCTGAACTTGCTCCATCAGAAAGTTCTACATATAGCAAATATGTCACTAAGAAAGTTAATCTTGCAAATCCATCTAATTTCTTAAGAATTAACTTTGCTGCTAATCTTCCTGCCGAAGCAACAATTGAAATTTGGTATAAAACTAATGAAGTTGGTTCTACTACACCTTTTGATAATAAATCTTATAACCAAGCAACAATAACATCTGCTATTCCAACTTCTTCGAACGAAACAGAAGAATTTTATGATGCTTCTTACTCTTTAGATAATTTAACTGCTTTTGATGCTGTTCAAATTAAAATTGTTATGAAATCATCTAATAGTTCTCAAGTGCCTAGAATTAAAGATCTTCGTGTGATTGCATGCGTATAATGTCAGGTTTTGTTAAAATACAAAACAAGGATGGTCTTTTAAGAGATATGTCCAGTGGTGCAGTAATAAATACAAATAGAACTGATTATGAAAATTACTTACAAAGAAAAAACGCTAGTAAAGAATTACATCAACAAATTAAACAAAACTCTGATAAAATAGAAAAAATAGAATCAGATTTAGATGAGATAAAACATATGCTCACCATGCTTATTAAGGATAAACAATAATGGCTGTAATCGTACTCCGCAGTGTTAAGGGTAGTCCGCTTTCGATTGCAGAAGCAGACGCTAACTTTAACAATTTAAATACTGAAGTTGGAACCAAACTAACAGCCACAGACTACACGGCAGGTGATGTTTTAACTAAAATTAAAACAGTTGATGGTGTTGGTTCTGGTTTAGACGCTGATTTACTAGATGGTTTAAATACCAGCAGTTCTGACACTTCAGGTAATACTGTTGTTATAAGAAATAGTGGTAATTTTTCCGCAAATACTATTACTGCTAATTTAGTTGGCAATATTACTGGTAATGTCACAGGTAACTTAACTGGATCTGTGACTGGTAATGCAACCAATGTTAGTGGTGTTATTGCAATTAACAATGGTGGTACTGGTGCCACAACTGATACTGCAGCTAGAACTGCACTCGGTTTAGGAACTATGGCAACGCAAGCTGCAAATAATGTTACTATTACTGGTGGATCAGTAACTCTAACTAGTGCCTTGGCTATCGCTTCTGGTGGTACTGCAGCTACATCTGTAAACCAAGCAAGAACTAACTTAGGTTTAGTTATTGGTTCTGATATTCAACCATTCTCTAATAACTTAACAGCAATTGCTGCTGTGACAACGCACGGGTTTTTTGTTAAGAACACTGCAGGAACTGCTCTAACAAGAAGCATTACAGCTGGAACTAATATTTCTATCACTGATGGTGATGGTGTTGCTGGTAATCCAACAATTACTGGTTCTTCAAGTCCATCTGTAGATTATATTGTTAAGACTGGAACTAATGGTTCTGGTGATATTGGACAATCTGCAAACAGATTTGCTGTAATTTATGGTACTAGCACTTCTGCTCGATACGCTGACTTGGCAGAAAAATATACAACTGATCAAGAATACGATCCAGGAACAGTTATTGTGGTGGCATCTGCAGGTGATGCTGAGGGCACTGCTTCTTATACTACTGGTCAAAGAGTGCTTGGTGTTATTTCTACAAATCCAGCATTTATCATGAACGATGAATTAGATGGACAAGCAATTGCACTTCGTGGTCGTGTTCCAGTTAAAGTTGTTGGACCAATCCGTAAAGGACAAGCACTAATTTGCAATCAAGATGGCAAAGGTGTCCATGGTGATACCATTAATAGTTTTGCTATCTCTTTAGAGACAAATGAAGAATACTCTGTTAAACTTGTTGAATGTGTGATTTTATAATGCTTTATGACAACTCAACCAATTGTCTTTCATAAGACAAATGTATCTCTTTCAGATATACTAATCCCAAAAGACTTAGTGGTCTATCTCAAGACCACTGAGACTTGCCAATTAAATTGCCAACACTGTTTTACAAATGGTACCAACGGCAAGAAGATATACTTTAATCCCCAGAATACAGTAGAGTGGTTTGAACGACTCCACGAAGAATGTCCATCTTTCAATGGTGGGAATATTACATTCCATGGAGGAGAACCATTCCTTGCTCCGCTAGACGACATGTACTATGTATGGGATAAGGTATCTAAACTATTCCCCAATCTTAACTGGTCTTGTTCTACAAATCTTTGTTTCAATTTAACAGAAGATCATATGCAATTTTTCAGAACTGTTCTAAAGAATGGATTCTGCACTTCTTGGGATAAAGGTATTCGATTTGAAAATGATAAGCAAGAAAAACTCTGGCGAAAGAATCTGCAAACTGTAGTAGATGCTGGACATAATATCACTCTAAATATTAGTCTTAATAAACAACTAATGGAGATGAATACTACTGAGTTAGTTCTATGGCTCAATACTCTAGGTGTTAATTGGGTGCAGTTTGAACGATTAACTCACGATGGTTCAGCTTTGGTAAATACTCATATATTTCCTGCAAATAAGGATCAAGACGACTGGTTTGTTAGAATGCATGAAACCTATCAGACAATAAAACCTAAATATAAAGATGTCCTACTAGAAGGTGTGTATTCTTCTATAACTAAGGGAATACATGGTGGAGTTAGATGCAGAGATTGTGAACAGAAAATCTTTACAATCAATGCCGATGGAACTGTGGCTGGATGTCCAAATGCTGCAGTTGGTAATGGGTTTGGAGATATATCTCAGCCCATTAGAACTCTACTCTCCGCCAGAGGAAGAATAAATAACATTACATGCGAGGTAGAAAGAGATCCTCGTTGCTATACCTGTGATGTATTTGATATCTGTAATAGTGACTGCCATCAGTTAAGGTGGCAAGAAGATATCTGTGCAGCACCAAAAACACTAATGCAAAGGTTAAAGAATGACAACAGCTGGCGATAGTATAACAAAAGCAAATATTACTGCTTCTATGGAAGCACTCAAATCCTATAATAATAGTATTGTTTGGCACAGCGGTAATCAACCTTTTCAAACAAATATTACTGGTGGTGATGCTACTGGTTATGCAACTCAAAATTATGCGAGTGAAATCTCAGATACTACTATAACTGCTTCTACTATTACAACAAACTTTAGAGCATATGCTGTATTATTATCTAGAATTAGAAGCGTTCGTTTAAAAAAATGGTATCAAAATCAAGGTGATGTTAGATCTTCACTTCAGTCTGATGAAACGAATATTACTAATTTACAAGATAGTTATAAAGTAGATATGACTGGTGGTCCAGCTTCTGATAATATTATTGATGCTTCTGATTTAGATGATTTTGTTAGTGCATTATCAACTGCAATTAATACTAATAGAACAAATACTGTTCTTATTGAAGAATTTTACTGCCACAGTAATTGTCATGGGTCTTGCCACGGAAGCATTTAATGTACACTATACCATTTGATTCTGAAACTTTAAGAAGTATTATAACAGGAGATATTAAATCACCTGAGATTGACTATACTAATTCAAAAATTAAAGGTAAAAACTTTATAACATATTTGAGTAATCTAAAATATGAAAACCTTAATATTGATTTCTCCAGCGTTTCTATCGAAGAGCGATATGAATTAGTTTGTGAATTTATTAAACACAATTCAACTTGTCATATTGAGCAGTTAGAAGCAACAATGGTTAAATGTTTGTTTCACTTTAAAGGATATAATTTATCTTTAGTCGATAAATCTGAAGATGATAAATCATTTTTAGGAAAATGTATTCTTTCAAATGAAGAAATAGAACACTTTGTAAAAACCAATAGTGATTTAATTAAACAGTTATGTGAATTGTTAGATGGTGTGTTACTATATGCAATTAAAAATTTAACTGCATACAAAGAATCTGCTGGTGATTCTGTGACAAATAATACTATTATTGAAAAACAAGATATCGGTAAAACTTTTGTTAATCTATTCGATAATCCTACATTTAACTTTCACTATTACGGAACTCTGATAATTTTTGATAATATGAAATACTTTGATTACTATTTTGATAGACCAATTTATTCGGGTAAAACACTAATCAATTTTATATCATCACCAAATTGTTTTATATTTCCACTGTTAAAAATGATTTTAGATAAACAATTTACTCCAGAACAATTAAACTCAATAAGCAAAGAACTCGATGCTACACTTATTTAATTCCTGTTATGTATATCCTATGGATCTATTTGATCCAACAAAAAATCATGTGGTGGTTGGAGCAGAGCATTTAAATAAACCAACTATAACAAATAGTTTTTATTATACTAACTCAGTACCAAAAGATGCATTAGAACGATTCGATTCTTTCGAGTCTTTTGCAGCTAGCAATTTATTAGAACCAGCGTTAAACAATAAAGACTTGTTTGTAATATATGCAGATAATGAAAATTTTATTAAGTTCTTTACAGCAAAATTAAAAACTCAAGTTGAATATTTAACTAAAGAATTTTTCTTGGATGCTGCAAAATTGTTTGCAGTTCGTTTAAACACAAGAGCAAAATTAATACAATCCGAATCGATTAAAGTAAATATAAAAGTTTTAGCAGATATATTCATGGCATTAGAAGATATCCCTAATATTAATAAATTTAATGTATCACCAAATTGGGTTAGATATAATGCTGGTATTGAATGGAAACTTGCAGCAGAAGATTATAGCACTATTGATAATGTTGTTAATCATTATGTGTATTCATTCTTTGAAGAAGCAAGAGCCAAATATCTTTCAAGAAAATATCATGTAAATTCATGGGCAGTCGATCCAAACAATAAACAATTTGGAACAGTTTTTTCGATAAAACATTTATACATGGAAATGAGAAAGGAATTTAATACCTTTACAGATCCTACCATTTTAAAGTATTATGAATTAAACAATATTAGAGAAATGGTGAAAGATCCATTATTTTTATTGTTATTATCAGCTAATAAAAATATGGGAGATAAAATTGATATTTGGTTGTTAAGATGGTTGTTGAAAATGCCAAAACAACAAATTCTCCAGATGGGTCTACTAACATGATTTTTTTATTCGACAACTGCTATCTCTCAACTACAAATCATATTGTAGAAAATTCTAAACAAATATGGATCGGCAATCATCCGAATCTCGACAAACTTGCATTTGATATTTACAAATCCTATACTGATATTACACCAGCCAAATTAAATGAATTATTTGTAGATATTCATGAAAATCTCTCTACTGTAAAAACTATAATTTACTGCGATATTGAATTTTTTCAATATGTATATTCAATTTTCTTTAATGGTATATTGAGTAAAGCTGGTGTTCTTGAAATGTATTCTTATGATAGATTAAAAGAGAACTTTGGTTTAGGCACGCATAATTATGGACTGCAAGTTACTGGCTTGCGAGAAATTAATATTGTTGAATTACCAGAAGAATTAGAGTGGACAAGATCAAGTTCAGAGTTTTCTGCTTCTTTACAGTATACAAGAGTTGAATTAGAATACGCTTCTGCTCTACAGGGAGATGCAGATTCTATGGCTTTTTGTATAGATCGTGTTAATACAATGTATGATGGCTCACCTGGATTTTGGTTAAAATTTGCTGAACAAACTCTTCCAGCCATTATGACTGATGATCAGTATACAATTGAAAATTTAACTAATCCAGAATTTATTCAATCTTATCTAACTAAATTTGATATCAATGAACTGATGCCAGTCGATGACATTCATGATACAATCAAACAAATTTACGGATATGACTATGGTAAACATTTCTTTACAGTAGTCAACAATACACCAGAATATGATGACATCGTTAATTCTATTAAAGGATTAACAAAAACACAGTTAGTTGAAGATTACATACTCGATCCAGTTTTTGCATCTCAACATCAATTAGTATTCCCAAATCTTTCCAACTTTGATTCTGTTAATCCAATTTTTTGGAATGCTATTTTACAGAACAAAGACAATACAGCATGGCTTATAAAGTATAAAGTGACACATGGAACTGATAATCAAACCAACTGAGTTATGTAATTTTAAGTGTTCATTTTGCTCCTCAACCAAATTAGTCGAAGACAAAGCAAGCACTCTTGACCTACAACATGTTTTTGACTTTCTAAAAAGATTCCCAAATACAAACACAATTATTGTCAATGGTGGAGATCCATTGATGGTAAAACCAGAATACTATTTTGCAATTCTGGAGTATATTGAGGAACACAATCTCATAACAACAATAGGGTTAACGACTAATCTTTGGGCATTCTATAAGAAACCAGAGATGTGGACACCTTTGTTTAAACATCCAAGAGTAGGAGTTACAACAAGTTTTCAATATGGATTTGGTCGTAAGATTAACGATAACCGAGTATATACTGAAAAAGACTTTTGGAATGTTAGTGATTTATTTTTAAAAGAAATTGGTTATCGTCCAGGTTTTATTGCAGTTATCTCTGAAGAAAATGAAAAGCATGCAATTAAACATGTAGAGTTAGCCAAGAAGATGGATGTTCAATGTAAATTGAATTATGCTATGGCTTCTGGTGAACAGGATAAACCATATCGCCTAAGTAAGATATATGAAGCATACATAGAAGTGTATGAGAAAGATCTTTGGCACTGGGAATTTAATACTAAACAGATGATGACTCGTCTGAATAATATTGCCAATGTATGTCCTCAAGCAAGAAATTGCGATGATCATATAAGAGCATTAAATCCAGAAGGTGATTATTATTCTTGTGGAGCCATGGGTGATGATAAAGAATATCCAATTAACTTTGTAAAGGAAGTTAAAGAAGGTGGGTTTATTACACCACTACAAAATGCTCCAGAGTTATATTCGCTAAAGGATGAGTGTATCGGTTGTCCAATGTTTGCAATTTGTAATGGGTGTAAGAAAACAATTAAAGATTTAAAACACCATAATATGGTTGAAGAGCACTGTGTTCATATGAAACAGTTGGCTCCAAGAATTATTAAGATAAACAGTGAAACAGATTATGTTGAAGCCAGTCAAAAAATCCATAAAAATATCTTACTTAACAATTGAGTTAAGGTCACCTGTTATTAGGTTACCAATTCACTGGTTAAACTTCAAGAACTATTATACTAAAAATGGTAGGTATCCGTCAAACATAAATTGGCAAGAACCAGTACTAGATGTTGAGGGTATGAGTTTTGATGATATTGTAAATTATTACGATAAGCAAGATTCAGAAATATATTTGTTCTCCAGCTATGTTTGGAGCCATATGGCAATTATGGCTATTGCAAAAGAAATCAAAGCCAGAAACCCAAAACGAATTATTGTAGTTGGTGGACCACACTTAGGTATAACACACAATAAATTAGACTGGTTCTTTAGTCATAAATTTGTCGATGCTATCTGTGAACCAACCAGTTATGGCGAGTGGTTTATTGAAGATATGCTTAATCAATATGTCGAAGGCGATATTGATTGGAAGCAAGTAAGTTTCTCAATATTCCGAACTGGTCGTGGACCAACTCCAAGTAAAATTACATTTGAATTTCCTCAGGCATTAATTCCAGGAAATGAAGACATTGTTTACAAATGTAAAGATATTGCAATGGAAGCCAATGTACCTTTAGTTTTACCAATGGAATTGTCTCGTGGATGTCCTTATGCGTGCGTGTTCTGTGAATGGGGTGGTGGAATCGGTGGTAAGGTTATTCGTAAATCATTGGATATGATCAAACAAGATTTAGATTATATTCCTCAGTTTGGTATTGAGGGTGTTCAAATTGTAGATGCAAATTATGGAATCTTCAAAGAAGATGTTGATGTTTCTGAATACATTGAGCAGTCTAAAAATCTTTATGGATTACCAAGCAAAGTAGAATTGTTTGGTATAACTAAATCTAAACAAGAAGCCAGATGGGCAGTTATTGAGCCACTGGCTAGATGTGGTGCAGTAGATCGATATAAAATTAGTTTGCAATCAATAAGTCAAGAAGTTTTAAGAAACATAAAACGAACTGATATTCCAAGAGAACAAGATTTTCAGTTTGCAAGATATCTTGAAAATACTTATGGTGTTCGTTCTGACATTGAGTTTATACTTGGACTTCCAGGTTATACCAAAGATGATTTTTATGATGAGATTGACCTTCAATATGAACATGGATATCAGTTAGAGCGATATATCTGGTTATTATTACCAGACTCTCCAGCCTTTGACCCAGAGTATAAAAAACAACATGGTATTAAAACTGCAAGAGTTTGTGTTGGTAAGTCTAGATTGAATAGCTACGAGTTTAATGATATTGATGAGTTCTCTAAATACCATATATCTGATGATCCTGTTTATATCTCAGATGTGGAGTTTGTCACTAAAGCCAATGGATACACAGAAGAAGAATACACTGAATTTTTCTTTGTTAATTATTGGATAGTTTATAATAGACCTCTTTTTGACTTTACTAAAATAGTTATAGATGCAAATATCGTATCTGGTAAAATTAGCAGACCATCTATCTTGTTTAGACATTTATACGAAAAGGTTATGTCTAGCACTGACAATAAATACTTATTGGCTATGAGGAATCTTAGTGATCAGATGCAAGAATTAGTCTCTGGTAATAGAAAAGAGATTGTAGATTTTAGAGAATATAATTTACCACATACAAATGTGTCTGCAAATTTAAGTTATATTTTTCAATCTTGTGCTGTAGTTTTTCAGGAAGACTATTTAAAATTCTTAGTAGAGTTGGCAGAACAATTAAATTTAGATATTCCAGATTCGATATATGAAAATTGGACAGAACGAGTGGCTTCTTTAAAATTCTCGACTGCTCCAAAGTATGATAAATTCTATCAAATAAGAACTTTCTACGAAAACTTTATTAATGAGAAATATAGCACAGCTAGTTGAACAAGTAAATAAAATTCCTCATCTACCGTTGAATTTTAAATACGATGCTACAAGAATCGAACAAGAGATTCGTGAGTGCCCATTTCCATTAATGCCATATGCTGCAACAATGCAAGAGAACCATGGACATAGTAAAAGCAAATGGAATAATCTATCTTTGTTTAGTCACAATGGTGAGATTTTTTGTGATAGATTAGAAGGTGCTGGTGAAGGAGAGTTGGAAAGAATTTGGGGGCATTTCCATAAAACTGGTTTGTCTGAATATCTTTCCTACACATACGAAATAGTTGAACAATTAGGTGGCGGTAAGGCATTAGCTCGAATTGAAGAGATACATCCAGGAACTGTAATGGGCTGGCACAATCATGCCTTTGAATTGTATCACCCAGAAACTATGATGATTATCCAATTACCCATTACAGTACCAGATAAATTTAAGTATTCTGTAATAGGAAATAAAGAATATAGATTAACAGACTTTGGTAAACAAGTACCAAAGGTATATGAGGCAACTTATATTCCAGGAACTCCTGTAATCTTTAATGCTTTTCATTACCATAATGTATTTAATTTTGATGAAGAAGGTGTTCGTCTAACTATTCGTTTCTTTGCAGATCTTAGAGACGACTCTGTTTATGACTTAGTTGCAGATGCAGTGAACTCTTATAATGGAGAGTACATTGAATAAATTAACTGAAATTGCTCACCTACCTCTACATATTGATTTTGATGCATCTTGTATTTTATCAGAAATTAAAAGTTTAGAACTAACCCCATACAATAGCTGGGAAGATATTAAATCTGATGCTGATATAGAGGAATCTTGGGATTCTATTGCTTTGTTTAGTATCAGCGGTAATATCAATTCTGATGCAAAAGAACCATGGACAGGCGACTTTAAGGAAACTGATGCAATAAACAAGTGTCCTTATTTAAAGGAAGTTTTACTATCTTTGGGTGGCGGAGATTTATTGGCTAGGATTGAACGAATAAAACCCAATGGTTCTGCTGGATGGCATAGTCATGTATTAGAATCTAAACAACCAGAATGGATCTCAGTCTGGCAGTTACCCATCCAGATACCTAAAGAGTCTAAATTTAGTGTTATAAATTATATGGATTACAGGTGTTCTGATTTTAATAAACCAATACCAGTTTATGAGGGAACTTATAAAGAAGGACAGGTTTATTGTTTTAATAGCCATCACTATCATAATGCTTTTAATTATAGCAATGAACCTATGATTATGGTTCGTTTTTATGTAGATTCTAGGAAACCTCAAACTAAGGATATTTTAGAGGCATCTATAAATAAGTATAGCGGAGACTATATGCAAACTTACGAACAGTATTGTAATACTCCTAAATAATAAATAAATTGTAAAACCACAGGAATAACCATAAATGGCTTCAATTACAACTAGAGAGACTGGCACGACTGGCACAGGTGGTGTTACTAGGAAAAATTCCCCTCTAACAAATGCCGAAATTGATACTAACTTTATCAATTTAAACACTGATAAGTTAGAAGCATCATATACAGGTAATACTAATCTTGTCACTCTAGGTACAGTCACGACTGGTACTTGGAGTGCCACGACTATTGCTACTCTATATGGTGGAACTGGGTTAACCAGCTTTACTAATGGTGGAGCGGTTTACGCTACTAGCACTTCTGCTTTAACTACTGGAACTCTACCAGTCGCTTCTGGTGGCACTGGCATCTTCAACGGTATTAGTTCTGGTACACTTTTAATTGGTAATAGCAGTAATACATTTACTGCTGCAACTCTAACTGGCACTGCAAATAGAATCACGGTAACCAATGGTTCTGGTTCTATTACAATTTCTGCTCCACAGGACATCGCAACGGGATCAAACCCACAGTTTGGTTCTTTGGGTATTGGTACTGCGTCATCGGGTACTGCTGGAGAAATTCGTGCAACAAATCAAATTACTGCATATTACTCAGATGAACGATTAAAAGAAAATATAGAGACCATCACAAATGCCCTAGATAAAGTCGTTTCTCTTCGTGGTGTTACATACAATGCAAATCAATTAGCAGAATCATTTGGATATACAAATAAAGAAAAACAAGTTGGTGTTCTTGCTGGAGATGTTCAAAGAGTTTTACCTGAAGCTGTAAAACCTGCACCATTCGATTTAATTAGAATTGATGAGAACACAGAAATTTCTAGTTCAGGTGAAAACTATTTAACAGTGCAATATGAAAAATTAGTGCCACTGTTAATCGAAGCAATTAAAGAACTTAAAGCTGAAGTTGATGAACTTCGTGGGAGTAAATAATGGCAGCTGGTATCGGAACAATTACGAGTGTAACTAATAGCACAACAGTAACTGGAAGCAGCACTTCCTTTACTTTATACCAAAGAGTTAATGGAACTTTATATAACTCAGGTGGAACAGTTATTGGTATTATCGCTTCTATTGCAAGCGACACATCATTAACTTTAACTGCAAATGCTGCAGTAGCTGTTACTGCAGCGTCTTACATTTACACTTCTCCTATTATTTTGGAAAGCGGTGCTTTATCTTTACCATTGGGTAATACTGACAATAGAGTTTCTGCTCTTGCTGGTGCGATAAGATATAATTCTCAGCGAGGTGGTTGGGAATATTCTGATGGAACTGACTGGCTTCTTCCAGGACAATTAGTTGCAACTGGTGGAACATTTAGTACTGCTGGTGGTTTTAACTACCATGTGTTTACGAGTTCTGGTACTTTGACAGTGTCTGCTGGAACAAAATCTGCTGAATTGCTTTTAGTTGCTGGTGGTGGTGGTGGAGGAACACAAGTTGGTGGTGGAGGTGGAGCAGGTGGATTGGTTTATAATAGTGCATTTAGTCTTTCACCAGGAACTTATACCATAAATATTGGCGGTGCTGGTGCAGCGTCAACTAGTTCTAGTTCTTCTGGTGGATCTGGTGGTAATTCCACATGTACTAATGCGACCACAGCTATCGGTGGTGGTGGTGGTGGTAGTCATTCTAACAATGGTGTTTCCACTAGTGGTGGATCTGGTGGTGGTGGTGGTGGTGGAGTTAGTGGTGGTACAGGTGGTTCTGCTGGAACTGCTGGACAAGGTAATCCAGGTGGTGTTGGAGTTACTGGTAATTGGTCTGGTGGCGGTGGTGGCGGTGCTGGTGGCTCAGGGCAAAATGCTGGAACTGCTGGTGCAAATATTGGCGGAAATGGCGGTGTTGGATTACAATATACCCAATTTGCAGTAGCTGGTTCTCCAGCAGGATGGTATGCAGGTGGTGGTGGTGGATGTAGTAATGGTTCTACAGTCCCAGTAGGTGCTGGTGGAACAGGTGGCGGTGGTTCTGGTCATAGTGATGTAACAACCGCACCAAATAAAAATGGTATTGTCAATACTGGTGGTGGGGGTGGTGGAATTCGAGATACTCCAAATCCTTACCTTGCTGGTGCTGGTGCTTCGGGAATCTGTATTATTAGATACGCACAATAAGTATAATTAGGATAAAAAAATGGCAACAACTGTATTAAGAGACACTGCTATTACTTTACCTGTTGGTACGAGTAGTGACAGACCAACAGGAACGATTGGCTTGTTCAGATATAATACTGATCGTCAATCGGTTGAAGTTTTCGATGGTAGTGCTTGGGTTGTACCAAATCAAGTAATTGCTACTGGTGGAACATTTAGTACTGCTGGTGGTTTTAACTATCATGTGTTTACATCATCTGGTAGTTTTGTTGTTACTTCTGGTTCAAAATCTGGTGAAGCACTGGTAGTCGCTGGCGGTGGTGGTGGTGGATTTCAAGTTGGTGGTGGAGGTGGCGCAGGTGGACTAGTATATGCATCATCGTTCAATATTATTCCAGGAACCTATACAGTTACTATTGGTGGTGCTGGAGCAGGTTCTCCACCTGGTTCTGGTGGTGGTTCTAATGGTGTCAATACTTCTTTAACAAATGTAACTACTGCCGTTGGTGGTGGTAGAGGTGGCAGTCATAGTGGTGGAACTACCACTAGTATACACACTAGTGGTGGATCTGGTGGTGGCGGAGCAGGTACAGATGCTAGCACCACACCTCCAGGTGGTGCAGGAACTCCAGGACAAGGAAATCCAGGTGGAATTGGTCGTGCAGGTGGTAGCAGTTGGGCAGGTGGCGGTGGTGGTGGTGCTGGTGGTGCTGGAGGAAATTCTCTTTCTGTTCAAGTTGGTGGTGCTGCAGGAGTTGGTTTGTTATACTCACAATTCTCAACATGGGGAACTAGTAATCCAAACTCGTATACAACTGGTGGTGCTGTTCAAAATGGTGGTGGATATTTTGCTGGTGGTGGTGGCGGTGGTTGTTCTGCTTCTAATCAAGTAGATGGTGGTGCTGGTGGCGGTGGTCGTGGTTTTGGTGATCAATCTTTTAATAGTACCAATCATGGTGACGATGGTGCACCAAATACTGGCGGTGGTGGCGGTGGTGTTCGAGATGGTTCTCCTTCATACACTCGATCAGGCAATGGCGGATCTGGTATTGTAATTATTAGATATGCAAACTAAGGAATAAGATAATATGTCAGCAAACTCTATATTAGCCGATGGCTATATTAAAATTCCTGTTGGAACTACTGCAGAAAGACCAACAGGGGTTACTGGTATGTTTAGATATAATAGTTCTCGTGGAGCAGTAGAGTGGTACACTGGAAATGAATGGATTATACCGAATCAACTTGTTGCAACTGGTGGAACACTTAGTACTGCTGGTGGTTTTAACTACCATTTGTTTACGAGTTCTGGTTCTTTTGTAGTAACAGCAGGAACAAAATCTGCTGAAGTGCTAATGGTTGCTGGCGGTGGTGGTGGTGGATATCAAGTTGGCGGTGGTGGTGGCGCAGGTGGACTAGTATATGCATCAGCATTTAGTGCAGCACCAGGAACTTACACCATAAATATTGGCGGTGGTGGTAATGGTGCTGCTGGCAGCGGACCAATTGGATCTAATGGTAGCAATTCTTCAATGACAAATATGACTACTGCTGTTGGTGGTGGTTGGGGTAATAACCATTCAGGAACAGGAAGTCCAACAACTGGAAATCCAGGTGGATCTGGTGGTGGTGGTGGCGGTAGAGATAACGGAAATAATAGTGGTGGATCAGGAACTGCTGGTCAAGGAAATCCAGGTGGAACTGGTGTAACAAGCAATTGGGCAGGTGGTGGTGGTGGCGGTGCAGGTGCTGCTGGATCTAATGGATCGCCAAATGCTGGTGGTCCAGGTGGTGTAGGATTATACTACTCAGGTTTTACTAACTTTGGAACTAGCAGTCCAAACTCATATTCTGCATCAGCAGGAACTGCCCTACAAAATGGTGGTGGTTACTTTGCTGGTGGTGGTGGTGGATCTCCAAATAGTCAAACCGATGCAGGTTCATTTTCAAATGGTGGTGCTGGTGGCGGTGGTCGTGGTTATGCTAATAATGGGTTATTAATTGGTGGTTCTACTCACGGAGAAGATGGCGCACCAAATACTGGTGGTGGTGGTGGTGGAACACGAGATGTTTACGGTGGTAGTCCATACACAAGAGCAGGTAATGGTGGTTCAGGTGTTGTAATTATTAGATACACAAATTAAGGAATAGAAAACATGGCACATTTTGCTAAAATAAATAAACAAACAAAAGTTGTAGAAACAGTTATTGTGGCTACTCCTTTGTATATCATGGGTTTGGACGATGCAGAAGACTGGGTTCAAACTTCATATAATGGTAATATTCGCAAGAATTATGCAGGTATCGGTTACACATACGATTCTCAAAGAGATGCGTTTATTCCTCAAAAACCTTTCGCAAGTTGGACATTGGATGAGGGTACATGCAATTGGTTACCACCAACACCAAGACCAACAGATGGTGGAATGTATAGTTGGAATGAAGAAACCACTAGCTGGGATGCAATTGTAACTGAATAATATTTTTATTGGAGAAAGTAATGATTATTAATGAAACATTAATGTATGGTATTTCTGATGCTATCAAGCAACTAAGACCAAATGCCATATTCGAATTGACGAATACAAAATTCACTCAATGGTTTGATAAAACTGGATTACAACCACCATCATGGGATGAGGTTATGGAACAGTTTGAAAACAACAGAATTAAGTTTGAAAGTCAAAAATATGCTCGAGATCGAGCCGAAGAATATGCTCCTGTTGGGGAACAGCTAGACCAACTCTGGCATGCCATCAATTCTGGGATTGATATTAAAGAATCAGAATGGTTCACAAATATACAAGCCATCAAAGAAAAGCACCCAAAACCATAATAATAACCACCTTCGGGTGGTTTTTTGTTGCAGTCTCTGGTATTATAAATAAGAAGTATACAATTAATCGGATTCCAGAATGGCAACTATTAGCAATCTTTATGTGGACGCTGGAGCGACATACAGTAATATCATCACTGTAACTGCTTCTAATGGTCAGGCTCTTTCTTTGACCAGCTACACTGTGGCTTCCCAAATGAGGAAGTCTTATTCGTCCAGTACAGTATATGCATTCACAGCTAGTATTTACGACGCTGCAACTGGAAAAATCCGATTACAATTAACAAGTGGTCAATCCGAAGCCATTCCCGCTGGAAGATGGTTGTACGATGTGGAGATTACTTCTCCTTCTGGTACAAAAACCAGAGTGGTAGAAGGGATCGTAACAGTAAACGCACAAATTACTCAAATATAATTATGGCAGAAATCACAGCAGTCGTAACACCTGATGAAGCATTAACAGTTGCGGTGTCGGAGGGTACATATGTGCTCAACACTTCAACCAATTTGGCTAATCCAGCCGTAGTAGAATCTATGGGTTCAATCGCAAATGTCGATGTCACTACAAATGGCCAGATAAATGGCTCGGTATTGGTCTATAAAACAACAACAAACAAATGGACTTCCACTACAATTCTTGATGGACAAGATGTAACTGGTGGACAATATTAACGGAGAATAAAAGATGGCATCAATAATTAGAATAAAAAGATCATCGACAGCGGGGAATCCAACAACACTTGGTGCTGGTGAGTTAGCGTACTCAGCACTTGGTAATAACGACTCTAATGGCGGTGATCGTTTATACATTGGTATCGGTGTAGAAACTGCTGGAGATGCAGCAAACCATCTAGTTATTGGTGGTAAATACTTTACTGATTTACTGGATCATACTCGTGGTACTCTAACTGCGTCGTCTGCACTAATCACCGACGCAAGTAGCAAGTTAGATAATCTTAAAGTTGATAACCTCGACTTAAATGGTAACACAATTTCTTCTACTGATACTAATGGTGATATTACTCTTACACCAAATGGTACTGGTAAATTAGTTCTTAACAATCCATACATTAATGGTACAACAGATACTCTTGCTGAGTTCATCTACGATACAGTTGGTGGTGCAGTTACTGGTACTGCTAGCCAAATTCTTGTTACCAACAATGATGGTGGTAACACTTCTACTATTTCTTTAATTAACACTGCAGTTACTGCAGGTAGTTACGGATCTGCCACTGCGATCCCAGTATTTACTGTTGATGCGCAAGGTCGTTTGACTGCAGCTTCTACTGCTTCAATTACCACTACTCTTGGTATTGCTGGTGATACTGGTACTGACTCTGTTGCTCTTGCAACAGATACTATCACCTTCGTTGGTGGTACTGGTATTACTTCTGCAGTTGCTGCAGTTGGTACAGCAACTAGCGTTACATTCGATATCGATAATACTGTAACCACAAACACTGGTACTCAGACTCTTACTAATAAGACTTTAACTAGCCCAACAATCAATGGCGCAACTATTGGCGCAACAGGTGCTACATTTAATGGATCTACTTCAGGTACCATCACTGTACTTGCTTCTGCTGTTGCTGGGTCAAACTCTTTAACTCTACCTGCAGCAACAGATACTTTAGTCGGTAAAGCTACTACTGATACACTTACTAATAAGTCTATCAACTTAGCAAACAATACACTAACTACTACTTCTGCTCAGTTAGCTACTGCCATTTCCGATGAAACTGGTTCTGGTGTTGTAGTATTTAATAATAGTCCTACTTTAATTACACCAACTCTTGGTGCAGCAACTGCCACAAGCATTAATGGCTTAACAATTAGTTCAAGCACTGGCACTCTAACAATTGCCAATGGTAAAACCCTTACTGCAAGCAATACACTAACATTCACTGGTACAGATACTTCTTCTGTGGCATTCGGTGCAGGTGGTACTGTTGCTTATGTAGCAGATAAACTAAGCGTATTTGCTGCAACCACTTCTGCTGAACTTGCTGGTGTTATCTCTGATGAGACTGGTTCTGGTGCTTTAGTATTTGCTAGTAGCCCGACTCTGGTAACTCCAACTCTTGGTGCTGCTTTAGCAACTAGCGTTACTGCCACTTCTGGCAATATGACTGTTGGTGCTGCATCTGGTAACAACAGTGTTAATTTAGTTCCAACTGGTACTGGTTCTGTTGATGTTGCCAACAAGCGTATCACTTCTGTTGCTGAGCCTACTCAGTCAAGCGATGCAGCTACTAAGAACTATGTTGATGCTGTTAAAACTGGTCTTGATGTTAAAGATTCAGTTATCGTTACTACAACTGGTAATCTAACTGCCACATATTCCAACGGAACTTCTGGTGTTGGCGCAACTCTTACTAACTCTGGCACTCAAGCTGCAATCACTATTGATAGTAGAGTTTTAGTTGTTGGCGAGCGTGTTCTTGTTAAAGATCAAACAACTGCCCTGCAAAATGGTTTCTATAAAGTTACCACTGTTGGTACTGCTTCTGTAAATTGGGTGTTGACTCGTACAGTTGACGCTGATGAAGACAGCGAAATTACTCCAGGTGCATTTACTTTCGTTGAAGAAGGTACTGTTGGTGCAAACAATGGTTATGTATGTACCAATGTTGGTGCTATTACTGTCGGTACTACTGCAATTACCTTTGTTCAGTTCTCTGGTGCTGGTTCTGTTATTGCTGGTGATGGTTTAACAAAGACTGGTAATACTTTAAATGCAGTTGGTACTAACAACCGTATCTCTATCTCTGCAGATGCGATTGATATCTCTTCAAGTTATGTTGGTCAAGCAACTATTACAACTCTTGGTACTATCACAACTGGTACTTGGACTGGTTCTGTAATTGATGGTCAGTATGGTGGAACTGGTGTTGCTAATACTGGTAAGACTATTACTATCGGTGGTAACTTTAGCACAATCGGTGCACATACTACTGCACTAACTACAACTGCCAATACAACATTAACACTACCTGTTACTGGCACTCTTGCTACACTAGCTGGTACTGAAACATTTACTAACAAGACTTTAACTGCTCCAGTTATCGCCACTATTGTTAACAGTGGTACATTAACACTACCAACTTCAACTGATACTTTAGTTGGTCGTGCCACTACAGATACACTAACTAATAAAACAATCACTGGTGCAGTGATTACTACTGGTAGTATTAACAATACTCCAATCGGTGCTTCTACTGCAAATACTGGTGCGTTTACAACTCTTGCAGCTTCTGGCGCAGTAACCTTTACTGCTACTACTGATGCTTCTGCTCTTGGTACTGCTGCGACTGTATTGTCTGGTGGTCTATCAGTTGCTAAGTCAATGTTTGTTGGTATTAATATTACTGGTGCTGGTGCAGGAACATCTACTCTCGATGGCTTTAATATCGATGGTGGCACTTATTAAAGTGAACTAAATACTTGGTGGGTGAAATTCCCACCCCAGTATATACTGGTTGTTTTAAATTCTACATAGAATAGGTTATAGTTATAATGTCTAACACAGTCGTTCTTAAACGAAGTGCCGTTCAAGGCAAAACTCCAGTTGTAGGAGATCTTGCACTTGGAGAGTTAGCACTCAACACATACGATGGTAATCTATTCTTCAAAAAAGACAGTGGAACGGCTTCCATTGTATCAGTCGCCACATTAACTGGCACACAAACCCTCTCAAATAAAACTCTTTCGTCTGCTGTTCTTACTGGCACTTTAACTGCAGGTGGCGGTGCTGGTACAAATGGTCAAGTGCTTGTTTCTACTGGAACTGGAGTTCAATGGTCAACCCAAAGTGTTTCAACATTAGACAGCTTGTCAGATGTTGTAATCAGTTCTCCAGCATCAGATCAAGTTCTTAAGTACAACGGATCTATTTGGATTAACGCTGAATCAGATCAAGCAGTTGCTTCAGCAGTTTTTGCAGCTAACGCTGAATCCGATTTAGGATTAGTGACTGATCTTATTATAACAATAACAGAAGATCTTGGTTTAGTAACTAGTGTACCAGCTGAGTATATTTACAATATGGGTTCTCTAGTTGTAGATGGTATCGTATCGTTGAGTAACTTAGATCAATCTGTTAAAGCAGATTATATTTCTTATGCAATTATTTTTGGATTCTAAAGGATCATAAATGGCTCGTCAGCTTATTGAAAAATACATTTTTACACCTGGAGCAGCAAACGCTGGCACAGTAAAATTTCCAGGTAAAGTTGATGAAACTCAACTATTAATTATTACAAACAAAACTACTCAAGAGAATATTTACGCTCTTGGTGATCCAACTCGTTCTGGATCTTTGGTATATGATTCTTTAGACAGTACGACTTTCTTTTCAGAACAAGATGGTGTTACAACAGTAACATTAGCAAAAGATACATCTTCGATGCTATCTACGCACAAGATAGCAGTTTATACAGACGCACCAAAAACTCAAGGTAATATTATTCGTCCGTATGCTTTTGGTGTAGATGCTATTGAACGAATTCGTATTTCAAATCCACAATCACTAATTGATGCTGACTTTGAATATGGTTTGCAAACCACAAAGTGGCAGAACTATGCAGAGATTCGTGGTGTTCCTGGAATTTATGAAAAACCTGGACTTGATATTTTCTTGTCTGGAGTTACAACCAATGGTGCTTCACCATCAACAATCACCGTAACAACCTCTGTTGCGCATGGACTATCGGTAAATGATGCAGTCATTATTTACGGTCTTGGTAATACCAGCACATCTGGTCGTGCCGAAGGTGCTTTTGTTATCGCCAGTGTTCCAACATCAACTACTTTTACATACTTTGCCAAAGGTATCGTTGGTACAAATGCTTTGTCTTTATTTACTGGCATTACCTATGCTCGTCGTGGTGGATTTTATACTGGTTCTTCACTGCCAATTTCTTCAGTGGCATCTAATGAAGCAAATCCATCTGTTATAACAGTAACTTGTTCTGCCAATCATGGTCTGGTTCCAGGTGCTCCGCTAGTTGGTATTGTATCTTCTGCTGGAACAAATCACGGATTATTAACTGGTAACTTTCTTGCGGAAACAGTTCCAACTGCCACTACATTTACATTTACTGCTCGTGTTGGTGGTGCAGTCGCTTCTGCTGGTATTACTATGACAATGTTTACTCGTTCCGACGCTTATGTATTGCATCGCCCATTTGATGGTGGTGTAACATTATCAAACTTTGTACCTTCTCATGGTGCTTCTGTTTCTAGACAAACTAAAAAGTACATGCGTTATCAATCAGGTAAAGGTGTCTTGTGGTCTTCAGGTGTCTCACTAAACCCTGTTATTAACCTTGATCAAATTTCTGCTTCTGGAACTACTCCAGGTTCTTTAATTACTGTGACTACAGAATTAGACCATTCAATACAAGTTGGCGCAACTGTGCTTATTTCAGGTGTTGTTACATCAGGATATAATGGCACATATGGTGTCAATACTATTACTGGAGAAAATACTTTTACTGTTATTGCATCTGGAACACTAGGTTCTGCCAGTGCAGTTATTACAAACATTCCTCGTGTAACAGTTAAAAATTGGCATGGAGCATGTGTTCGTGTTGGTCCATTTGATGATCAAAACGGATTGTTCTGGGAGTATGATGGACAACAATTAGCAGTTGTTAAACGATCTGGTACATTCCAGTTGTCTGGTTTTATTGCAGTAACTGCAGCTTCTCAAACAGTTACTGGAACCAGCACTCGTTTCACACAACAATTAAAAGTTGGTGATAATATTATTATTCGTGGTATGACTTATAAAGTTGGTAGTGTTGCCAGTGATACTTCACTAACTATTAATCCAGAATATCGTGGTGTCAATAATTCATCTGGTATTAAGATGGCAGCTGTTATTGATACTCGTGTACCACAATCAGAATTTAATATAGACAAAGTAGATGGTACTGGTATTTCAGGTTATAATATGAATCTTAACAAGATGCAAATGTTGGGTATTTCATTCTCATGGTATGGTGCTGGTTTCGTTGACTTTATGTGTCGTGGTCCAGATGGAAACATGATGCTTGTTCATCGTATGAAACAAAACAACATTAATGATGAAGCGTATATGCGTACTGGTAATACGGCAGTTCGTTATCAAACAATTAATGAATCTGTTATTGGTCGTTTAGATGAAGATTTAGATAATAGCGAAACAAGTATTGATGTACTCGATGCTTCTAGATTTCCAGCTGCAGGTGGTACAGTATTGATCGGTAATGAAGTTATTCCTTATACTGGTAAAACTAGTAATACACTAACTGGATGCACCCGTGGCGGTAGTTTTACAATGTTTATTGGTGGTGCCAATAGAACATTTACTGGTGGTGCTGCAGCATCACATAGTAAAAACAATGGGTTTACTTCTGTAACTTTAATTAGTTGTACTGCAGCACCACAGTTAAATCACTGGGGATCTTCATACATCTTAGATGGTGGATTTGATACAGATCGTGGTTACTACTTTAACTACGCAGAATTAAAAGTTGCTGTTAGTGGTGATGCTTCAAAAACTGCATTCTTTATTCGACTGGCACCATCAGTATCAAACTCAATTGCAGGTAACTTTGGTGATAGAGATCTTATTAATCGTTCACAGTTGTTGCTACAAAAACTACAACTACAATCAGATAAGTCGGTGCAAGTTTATGGTATTTTAAATCCAGGAAATATTGACGCATCAAGTCTAACATGGACATCAGTTAATACTACTGCATTAGGTTCACAACCTTCTTTTGCTCAGATTTCTACAAGTAATACTACAACCGCAACTCCTGGAGAACAGATTTTCTCCACACTTGGACCACCAGCTGGTTTTGCTGAGATTGACTTATCAACTCTTAAAGAATTATCTAACTCTGCCATTGGTGGTTTTAGTAACTTCCCAGATGGTCCCGATGTCTTGGCAGTTGTTATTAACAATCTTTCTTCAACATCAGCTAGTGTTAACTTAAACTTATTCTGGTCTGAAGCACAAGCATAAATATACAAAATAGAGGAATTTTTAAATGGCAACCCAAGTACAGTTTAGACGAGGAACAACTACCCAAAATAATGCGTTCACTGGCGCAATTGCTGAACTCACTGTAGATACCGAAGCAAAAACACTAAGGCTACATGATGGTTCTACTGCTGGCGGTGGTTCAGTTATTGCGACTCTTGCAGGCACGCAAACATTCACAAACAAAACGCATTCAAGCAATTCTGTTTGGCAAGGCACTCCTATTGGATTAGTATACGGTGGTACTAATGCTAATATTACTGCTGCAGCTGGTGCTGTTGTTTACTCTACTTCTTCTGCTCTTGGTGTTACTGCAGCTGGAACTTCTGGTCAAGTATTAACTTCTGCTGGAGCATCTTCACCAACTTGGACTGCTCAATCTTCACTGGTTGTTGGTACTGCCACTGTTGCCACAACAGCAACTAATATTGCTGGTGGTTCTGCTGGTAATCTTATTATTCAATTAGATACAAATCAAACCACTTTCGTTGCAGCTGGTGCTGCTGGCACATTCTTAAAATCAACTGGTGCTTCTACTGCACCTGAGTTTGCTGCAGGTCAAATTACAATTGGTTCTACTGCAGTACCATTCGGTGATACTAGTAACGCTCTTACTGGAGTAGTTTCTATAACTATGGGTAACGGCAGTTATGGCAATGCATCTGTTGCTTCCGTATCTGGTGCTGGTCCATTTACAGCAACAATTACTGGTATATCATCAACTGCTGGTATTTTAGTTGGTCAAAATATTACCGCAACTGCTGGCACTGGTTCTTTGTTTGGTGGTTCTCCTACTAGTGTATTAGTCGCAAGCATTGTTTCTGGAACTAGCATTACCGTAACAGTTACTGGTGGAACTACACCAACTGTTGGTACTATTACTGCTATTACTATTCTTGGATTCTTACAAGTTCCAACTGGAACTACTGCTCAACGACCATATGTACCAGCAAATGGTATGATTCGCTACAATACTACTCAATCTACATTTGAGGGCTATTCTTCTGCTGCTTGGTCATCTCTTGGTGGTGTTAAATCCGTTGATGGGTTTACTTTTATTCAAGCAGAAACATCTGCTGGTAACTCAAATGGTGACTTAGATTTCTACGCTGAGGATGGTGCAGGAACTGCAGCTACTCAAGTTGGTCAGTGGAACAGAACTAATCTTAAAGATTATACTGGTACGCTAGTTGGAACACAAACAACACAGAATGTGTTTAACACTACAGCAACAACTGTTAATGCTTTCGGTGCAGCAACTACTATTTCTATCGGTGCTGCAACTGGCACGCTAACAATCAATAATGCAAATACAGTTATTACTGGTAACTTAACTGTAAACGGCACAACTACTACTGTAAATTCAACCACTGTTGAAATTCAAAATGCCTTTGTGTTCGAAGGTGCTACTGCTGATGGCTTCGAAACAACATTATCTACAGTAGATCCTACTGCAGACAGATCAATACTTTTACCAAATGCCAGCGATACTTTGGTTGGTAAAGCAACGACTGATACGCTAACAAACAAATCTATTAGTTTAACAAACAATACAGTTACATTTACTTCATTAGAATTAAAGACTGGTTGCTCCGATGAAACTGGTTCTGGTGCTTTAGTATTTGCTACTAGCCCAACACTAACAACTCCAGTTCTTGGAACTCCATCTTCTGGAACATTAACAAGTTGTACTGGTCTACCAGTATCGACTGGTATCTCTGGATTAGGCACTGGTGTTGCCACTTTCTTAGCTACACCTTCTTCCGCCAATTTAATCTCTGCCATTACAGACGAGACTGGTACTGGCGCATTAGTATTTGCCAGTACACCCACCTTAGTGACTCCAGTTCTTGGTGCTGCAACAGGAACTTCTATAGTTCTTAGTGCTGGTGCACAAAGTTCATCACTAGGTGTTGGAACTGCTGCATCTGGTACTGCTGGAGAAATTCGTGCAACAAACGCAATTACTTCTTTCTACTCTGATGATCGTCTAAAAACTAAAACTGGTAATATTCAGAATGCTCTTGAGAAAGTTCTTTCTCTTGATGGCTTTCATTACCATGCAAACGAAACTGCAGTAGCATTGGGTTATGATGCATCTGAACAACATGTCGGTTTATCTGCTCAGCAAGTTCAAGCAGTTCTACCAGAAGTTGTTGTACCTGCTCCAATCGATCCGCAGTATATGACTCTACACTACGAGCGAATTGTTCCATTATTAGTTGAAGCGATTAAAGAGCAACAAAAACAAATTGAAGAACTTAAAGCAAAGTTAGGTAACTAAAATGGCTGCTGTCTCTACCAGAACTGGATTAAAAGAATATGCATTAAGAGCATTGGGTGCACCAGTGCTTGAGATTAATGTGGACGATGATCAAATCGAAGACCGCATTGATGAAGCATTAGACTACTGGAAACTATATCACTATGAAGGTGTGGAGCAAATCTATCTTAAACAATTGATTCGTGCTTCTGAGATAACTCTTTCTGCTTCTGTGGCAACTACCTTTGCTATTGCTGAAGTTATTACTGGAGCAACGAGTGGTGCAACTGCTGAAGTTTGCCGAGAATCTCAAAGATCTTCTTCAGGTACTTTATTGTTAGTTAGAAATGTTGTTGGTACATTTACTGCAGGTGAGGCTATTACTGGTTCAGCAGGACATAATGCAACGCTGTCTTCTATCACACTCCGTGAATACGATAATCGTTATGTTGAAATTCCAGACTATGTTTGGGGTGTTACTCAAATTATATCTGCAGGACAAGCATCTTCTTCAAAGAACATCTTCGACTTGCAATACCAATTAAGATTAAATGACTTGTATGATTTAACATCTACTTCATTAATCTATTACAAAACAGTGATGTCGCATTTGGCATTGCTAGACTTTGAATTAAATGGACATCAAAGATTTAGATTTAATCGTTTGAATGGTCGTTTATACCTAGATGCAAACTGGGCAACAGACTTTATTCTTGGCGATTATATTATCGTTCAAGCGTATCGTGCGATGGATCCAACAACATGGTCTAAGATTTATAACGAGCCATGGTTAAAACATTATACCACAGCATTGTTTAAGAAACAATGGGCGACTAACATTAAGAAATTCTCTGGTATTCAACTTCCAGGTGGTGTAACTTTGGATGGTGATAAACTTTACGATGAAGCTACTACAGAAATTAAAGAACTGGAAGACGAACTACAGAATAAGTCAGCACCCCTAGATTTCTTCATGGGATAATAGATGCCTACTAATGTTTATTTTACTCATGGTACAAAGAATGAGCAGTACCTAATTGAGGATCTTATTATCGAATCTCTTAAGATTTACGGTAATGAGTTTATGTACATCCCAAGAACATTAGTTTCTAAAGATGAGATTCTTGGTGAGGATCGTTTAAGTAAATTTACATCTTCGTTTCCAATTGAGATGTACTTTGAGAATGTAGACTCACTTGATGGACAAGGTGCATTTATTCAAAAGTTTGGTCTGATGATGGAACAATCAGCTACATTGGTAGTTGCTCGTCGTAGATGGGATCAGTTGGTTGGTCGTTATGGACAAACAATTATTCCTACTCGTCCATGCGAAGGTGATTTAATTTACTTTCCATTGACTAAGGGTTTGTTTGAAATTAAGTTTGTAAAACATCAAGATCCATTTTATCAGCTTGGTAAACTATATGTGTTTAAGTTACAAGTTGAACTGTTCCAGTATGCTTCTGAGAAGATCGATACTGGCATCTCAGAGATTGATGCGTTTGAAACTCTCAAAACATTCACTACAAATACCACAAGATCTCCAAATGGAGAAGTCACTTCTATTACAGTAACTGCTGCTGGTTCTGGATATACATCTGTGCCAACAGTGGTAATTACAAGTTCAACTGGATATGGTGCGACAGCAACAGCTGTTCGTGGTACTGGTGCTAATGCTAATAAAATTATTCGTGTGGATATAACTAATTCTGGACAACAGTATCAAACTGCTCCAGTTATATCATTTACTGGTGGTGCTGGTGCTGGTGCTACAGCCACTTCTTCTATTGATATCAATATTGACTCGCCAAACTCGTTTGGTGATAATAATAAATTTAAAACAGAAGCACAGGATGTATTGTTTAGCGTAACAAACCCATTCGGCGAAATTGACACAGAGAATAACCCATAATGTTAAACAGTAATGTATACTACCACGGAATCATTCGCAAGTGCATCGTAGGATTCGGTTCACTATTCAGTGACATCTATATCGATCGTCGTGAGGGTGATTCTGTAACTGGTACTGTTATCCAAAGATTACAAGTGCCTCTTGCTTACGCTCCAAAAGAAAAATGGATTGTTCGTTTAGAACAAGATCCAACTTTAGAAAATAATGTTTACACAACTCTTCCAAGAATGTCATTTGAGATTATTGGATACAACTACGATCCTCAAAGAAAAGTAAATCGTATGCAACAGTTGAAGTGTGGAGATGGTACTGGTGCAGTATCAACCATGTATACTCCTGTTCCATACAACTTAGATCTTTCTTTATACATCCTCACAAAAACTCAAGAAGATGGTCTTCAAATTATCGAACAAATCCTTCCTACATTTACACCTGAGTATACATTATCAATTAATGTAGTTCCAGACATGAGTGTTAAAATTGATGTGCCTATTATTTTAAATAGCGTATCAGTTCAAGACGACTATGATGGCGATTTCCAAATGCGAAGATTTGTGACACATAGTCTTAACTTCCAAATGAAGATGAATCTGTTTGGACCAATCTCTGGTAGAAATGTTATTGATACTGTCTATGCTAATATTGGTGAGAACGAAGACTTTACTAATGCAAACAGAATTTATACTGCAGAAGGTGATGTTACTACTGCAACTGTTGATACGGAGAGTTGGTTGGACGGATTTTAATTATGGCTCAAGTATATAATTCGAATTCGAACTTAAAAGCTGCTGGTGTTACTGTTGACTTTACACCTGATGATGTAAAAGAGTACATGAAGTGTGCTGCAGATCCGATATACTTTATCGAGACCTACTGCTACATTGTTACGCTGGATCATGGTTTACAATTGTTTAAATTATATGATTGCCAAAAGAACAAATTAAATGTAATCCATAATAATCGTCGTGTGATTCTTATGGAAGGTCGTCAGCAAGGTAAGACAACTACCTCTGCAGCTTACATTCTTTGGTACACGATTTTCCAAGCCAACAAAACTGTGGCTATCCTTGCGAACAAAGCAACTGCTGCAAGAGAAGTTTTAGATCGTTATCAAACAATGTATGAGTTGCTACCAAAGTGGATGCAACAAGGTGTCACTACTTGGAACAAAGGTGACATTGAACTAGAGAATGGTTCAAAGGTATTCACTGCTGCAACAGGTAAGTCTGGTATTCGTGGTAAATCTGTAAACATGTTGTATGTTGACGAAGCAGCGATTATTCCAAACAATGTGGCAGAAGAATTCTTTACTTCAGTTTACCCTACGATTTCCGCTGGTCAGACTACTAAGATTCTACTGTCATCAACTCCACTAGGTTACAATCACTTCTGGAAGTTTTGGACAGATGCTGAAAAAGGTAGAAATGGATTTGTTAATCTATTCATTCCTTACTGGGAAATTCCAGGTCGTGACGAAGTATGGGCTGCAGAACAAAAAGCGCAGCTGGGGGAACTTAAATTTACTCAAGAGGTTCTTTGTAACTTCTTAGGTTCTTCTCTCACTCTAGTTAGAGCAGATGCTATTTCTAGAATGAGTCCTGATGTTATCGTCTATCAGAAAGATGGGTTAGATGTGTATGTAAACCCACAAGCTGGTCATAGTTATTGTATGGTCTGTGATGTGGCAAAAGGTGTTGGTGGGGATTATTCAGCATTCCAAGTTATTGATATTACAGAGGTTCCATATAGAATCGTTGCAAAGTATCGTAATAATGAAATCAGTCCGTTGTTGTATCCAAATGTGATTTATAAAGTTGGAACAGACTACAACCAAGCATGGGTATTATTGGAAATTAACATCTCAGAACAGGTTGCTCACATCCTATACTCTGAGATGGAATACGAAAATATATTGATGGTTACAAGACACGCTTTGGGACAAACTGTCTCAGGTGGTTTTGGTGGAGGTAAAACACAGTTAGGTGTCAATACCGATAAAAAGATTAAACGAATTGGGTGTCATAATTTTAAAGCACTCGTTGAGGAAAACAAACTTATTATAAATGATGCTGATACGATCTCTGAAATCTCGACTTTTATTGAGAAGAAGGGTTCATATGAGGCTGATGAAGGTTATCATGATGACTTGGTAATGCCTCTGGTACTGTTCGGATGGCTTACAACTAACAGTTATTTCAAAGACCTAAATAATGTTAATCTACGAAACATAATGTACGCTAAGCAAATGCTGGCGATCGAAGAAGAATTAACACCATTCGGATTCTATGAAGATGGGAAACCTGAAAAGGCTCCATTAAACTTCTAGAAATCGTGTAAAAACTAAATAAAATGTAGACATGAAATTGTCTAGGTAAACTTATTAACAAGGAGAAACACAATGCCGTTCCAATTATCTCCAGGCGTTGCAGTCGTAGAAAAAGATTTCACTTCTATCGTTCCAGCAGTATCATCATCTATTGGTGCTTTTGCTGGAGTATTTCCATGGGGTCCAGTACTGGAACCTGTGACAATTAGCTCGGAGAACGATTTAGTTCGTCGCTTCGGTAAGCCAAACGATAGCAATTTCCAAACCTTTTTTACAGCTGCGAACTTCCTATCTTATACAAATAATCTATTACTAGTTCGTGCAGACGCTGGATCTTTGAATGCGGTTGCAACTACAACTGGCGGTCTTGGTACTGTCGCTGTAGCTACTGGCGGTGCTGGTTCTGGTTATTCTTCTACTGCAGCTGCACCTGCTGTCACAGTTGGTGCTCCTGATATTGCTGGTGGCACCCAAGCTGCTGTTACAGTAACTCTTTCTGGTGGTGCCATTACTGCTATTGCGGTTTCTTCTGGTGGTTCTGGTTATGCTACTGCTCCGTCAGTAACTCTTTCTGCTCCATCTGGTGGTTCTGGTGCAACATTTACTGCAGTATTGTCAGCACCAACTCTTGCTGGTGTCGCCATTTCTGGAACTGGTGGTCAATTTACTTGTACTGCAGCTACTTTGGTAGTTGGTAGCACAATTAATATTACTGGTACTCTTGGTGGTACTGGTACTATCACTAGTTATGCAACTGGTACTACATACAAAGTTTCTGCCATTACTGGTTCTGGTTCTTCTGTAACAGGATTTACTTTAACTACTACTGCTGATGTTGCGATTGTTACTACTGCAGGCACTCCAACTGGCTTAACATACTCAGTAACATCAAATCAATCAGTTGCTTCTGTAACAGTTGATACTGGTGGTACAGGATTCAAAGGTACTGTTACTGCTTCTTTCTCAGCTGGTAATGCTACTGCTGGTTCAGTTACTGTGGCTTCATCAAGTATCACTGCTGCAACAATTACTACTCCAGGTTCTGGATATTCTACTGCGCCAACTATAACTGTTGCTGCTCCTCCATCTGGAACTACTGCTACATTAACTAATACCATTTCAGTTGCTGGTTTAAAAATTATCAATGGTGAAACATACAATACCACTTATGTAAATGGTGCTGGTATTGTTGGATCTTTTGCTGCAAAATATCCAGGAACACTTGGTAACTCTTTAAAAGTTGCTGTATGTGACTCTGCTGGATTTAGTGCTTGGACATACAAAGATGAATTTGATGCTGCTCCAGCAACTTCTACATACGCTACTAGCGTTGGTGGTACTCAAGACGAAATGCACATTGTCGTTGTTGATGAAGATGGCGCATGGTCTGGCACGCAAGGTACTATCTTAGAAAAATTTGCTTTTGTTTCTAAAGCATCCGATGCTAAGAAATCTGATGGTACTAATAACTACTATAAAAGCGTATTAAATTCTCGTTCAGAGTACATCTACTGGATGGATCATCCTACTGGTGTTACTGGTACTACTGCTTGGGGTTCTGCTGCAGCTGGCGCAACATTTAAAACACTAACTGCTGTTCTGTCAATTTCTCTAGATGGTGGTACTGATGATTTTGTAGCAACTGATGGTGAACTACAATCTGCATATGCATTGTTTGCTAATGCTGAACAGTTTGATATTAGTCTAATTATGGCTGGTAAAGCAACTGCTGCAACAGCAACATACATTATCAATAACATCTGCGAAACTCGTTTAGATTGCGTAGCGTTTGTATCTCCACAGAGCACTTCTACTGCCGAACCAATCATTGGTTCTACTTCTACTGAACAAAATGCAATAATTGCATACCGTGGTGCATTGCCATCTACTTCTTATGCGGTTCTTGATTCTGGTTACAAGTATCAATATGATCGTTACAATGACCAATACCGTTATGTACCATTGAATGGTGACATTGCTGGTCTATGTGCTCGTACTGACTACACTAACGATCCTTGGTTCTCTCCAGGTGGTCTAAATCGTGGTCAAATTAAGAATGTTGTTAAGTTGGCATTCAATCCAAGCAAAACACAAAGAGATATGCTTTACAAGTCTGGTATTAATCCTGTGGTTACATTCCCAGGAGAAGGTACTGTCATGTTTGGTGATAAGACTCTCTTGGCTAAACCAAGTGCGTTTGATCGTATTAATGTTCGTCGCCTATTCATTGTTATGGAAAAAGCGATTGCCACTGCTGCAAAATTCCAGTTGTTTGAATTCAACGATGGATTTACTCGTGCACAGTTTAAGAACTTAGTCGAGCCATTCCTCCGTGATGTCCAAGGTCGTCGTGGTATTACTGATTTCGTTGTTAAGTGCGATGAATCTAACAACACAGGTGAAGTTATCGATCGTAACGAATTCGTTGCTGATATCTTCGTTAAGCCAAATCGTTCTATCAACTTTATCACTCTCAATTTCGTTGCTGCTCGTTCTGCGATTAACTTCTCAGAAATCGGTGCGTAATTCAAGATAAATAGATAAGAACATAAGGAGAATTAAATGGCAAATATTGCTGATTTCAAAGCGCAGATGATCGGTGGCGGTGCTCGCCCAAATCAATTCCGTGTTGAATTAACATTCCCGTCATATGTTACATTGGGTGTAGTTGCAGGACAAAGAGCGCAGTTTTTATGTAAAGCTGCTCAATTACCTGCATCCACTATCGAGACTCTACCAGTCTTGTATCGTGGTCGCCCAGTTAACTTTGCTGGTGAAAGAACATTCCAACCATGGACTGTAACAATTTACAACGATACTACTTTTGGTATTCGTAATGCACTAGAGCAATGGCAATCTGGTATCCAGAATTACAATACAACTAATGGTCGTACTAATCCTACTGACTACCAAGTTGACTTGAATGTTCACCAGTTAGACCGCAATGGTGCAATTATCAAGAGTTATAAATTTGTTGATGCATTCCCAACAACAATTTCCGCAATCGGTTTAGATTACGAGCAACAAAATGCAATTGAACAGTTTGATGTAGAGTTCCAATACAACTTCTTTACATCAGCTACTGGTGCAGCTGCTGGCTTTGGTGTCAATGTTTCTGTTGATACTCCAGTTGGTAGTTTCCCACTTTAATAATTAACTGAAGGTTATTACATAATGCAGATTTTTGGATTTGAGATAAAGCGTAAGGATGGAGAGCAATTACCGAGTGTAGTTCCTCCAAGTCCAAATGATTCAGGAGCAACCGTAGTAAACACTGGTGTAAATGCTGGTGGATACTACGGTATGGTCATGGATCTTGAGGGTGTTATCAAGAACGAAAATGATTTGATCCGTCGCTACCGTGAGGTGGCACAGTATAGTGATTGTGATGGAGCGATCGAAGACATTGTTAACGAAGCGATTGTAGCTGATGAAAGCCACAAATCTGTTGAGATTGTTCTTGATGAAGTTAAAGTTTCAGAAAATATTAAAACTAAAATTCGTGAAGAATTTTATAATGTACTCCGCATATTAAAGTTTGATGAAAGAGCACATGAAACATTTCGTGCTTGGTATATTGACGGAAGATTATATTATCAAATTCTTATCGATGAAACAAGAGTTAAAGACGGTATTCAAGAATTAAGATACATCGATCCTCGTAAGATTCGTCGTATTAAGAATATCAAAAAAGAAAGAACACCACAAGGTGTTGAAGTTGTAAAAGAAGTAGAAGAATATTATCTTTACAATGATAAAGGAATTACAGAGCAAACAACACATGGTGTTAAACTGGCTCTTGATTCAGTGGTTTATGTACCATCAGGATATGTAGATCCAAATACTGGTATGGCAATGTCTTATCTTCATAAGGCAATTAAACCAGTGAATCAATTAAAGATGATCGAGGACTCCCTTGTCATCTATCGTATCAGCCGTGCGCCTGAACGAAGAATTTTTTATGTTGATGTAGGTAATTTACCTAAGTTGAAAGCAGAGCAGTATGTAACGGACATTATGAATAAGTTCCGTAACAAAATTGTTTATGATGCAACAACTGGCGAAACTCGTGACGATCGTAAACATCTTTCTATGATGGAAGATTTTTGGATGCCTCGTCGTGAAGGTGGTAAAGGCACTGAGATTACTACACTTCCAGGTGGACAAAACTTAGGTGAGATTCAAGACATTGAATACTTCCAAGGTAAATTATTTCATGCGTTAAATGTTCCAGCTAGCCGACTACAACAGTCTTCAGGTTTTAGTATTGGTCGTGCTCAAGAAATTACTCGTGATGAAGTTAAGTTTAATAAATTTATTATTAGACTTCGTAAGAAATTTAATGCATTATTTAACCAAGCACTTCGTGTTCAGTTAATATGCAAAGGTATTATCCGTCCAGATGAATGGGATGATCTTCGTGTTAATATTAAATACGATTACATCGAAGATAATAACTACGCTGAACTGCGTGACAGTGAAATTATGCAAGCCAGAATGGGCTTACTACAAATTGTAGACCCATTTGTTGGTAAGTATTATTCACAAGACTGGGTTAAGAAAAACATTCTTCGTTTGGATGATAAAGAAATTAAAGACATCCAGAAAGAAATGAATAAAGAACAAGATATTATGATTCAGCAAGCAACTGTTCAAGGAGAACTTCAACAGGCAATGCAACAACCAGCGATGGATGCACAGGCTGAACAACAGCAACAAGCTGCACAAGCGCAACAGCCTCAGCAAGATCAAGGTGCTCAAGATCAAGAAGCTGCTGCTGAAGCAGAACAAGAAGATACACAACAGAGCAAAGGTAAAGTTACCAATCTAAAAACTGGTACTTGGCCAAATTAACAGGAGAATATTATGAGTGAAACAGTACAAAATTTAGTCCAAGCAATTCAAGCTGGCGATGCCCTTGAAACAGAAAATGCTTTTGCAGATGCAATGGCAGAAAAGTTATCTGTTCGTTTAGATGGCATGCGCCAAGATGTTGCACAAAGTATGTTTGCGCAAGCAGCAGAACAAGAAACTGCTACAGAAGAATAATGCGTTACCACGAGTTTACAAAATCTCTAAACCGATCTGATGTTGTTGAAAGCATTAGGTCTTATCTTCAGTTAATCGAAAGAACTGAAGAAGGAAAGGTTTTGATAAATGGTATTGAAACAGAATTTACAAGTTTAGAAGAAGCAAGACAATACATTAAACAAGACTACATTTCGCAACAATTAGAAGAACAAGTATCAAAAGACCTATACGAAGAACTATCAGAACATACAGTTGCTAATATTATTAAAGAATATCACGACATTAAAGTTACCGATACATTAATCGAAAATTATATCAAACTTGCTTCTTCTCACATGTTTAGTGTAGACCCAGTTGTTCAAGGCATTCGTTCTCTTAATAAACTGGACAGATTGGTTGAGGGTAAATTGCATTATGTTCTTAATGATGAGTCGATTGTAACTATTGACGAGCGTACTCAATTACGCCTAAATAACTTATTACATAAGCAAACAGAAATTATTGAGTATATGAGAGAGTCGAAAGAGAACTTCTTTCATGTGCTTACAAAATTAGAGGAACAATAAGATGGCAATGACTATCACAACCCTTAAAAATACAAACCAGGAAACTGTGATTCATTTCGCATCTTCTTTGGCAGAGTCTGGCACTATTACTATTGCCAACTTAACTGCTGGTACTCAAGCAAGAAATGCTGATACTCCTGCAGTCAATATAGTTAAGTGGCAAGTAACAGGTGAGTTGGCTTCAAAGGTTAATATTGTGCGCAATAGCAAAAATGTTATTTCTTGCGCACCTGAAAATGCTCCTTATGCAGAATTAAATGCGTGGGGTATTCCACTTTCTAATGATAACACTTTTGATATCGTTATTACTAATGCTGCTGCAAAAGATATTACTGGTATTTTAGTTCTCCGTAAAGTTGCTGGCTGGTCTACTAAAGTTGAAGACGCTACTTTTGGTGCTTACGATAACCCAGCAGTTGTAGGGAGTTAATCATGAGACTAATTAGAGAAGTTTTAGATACCACAAACCTTATTGTTGAGTCAAAACTCGGCAAAGGAAAAGAATATTTTATTGAAGGAATTTTTCTTCAATCTGAACTGAAGAATCGTAATGGTCGTATGTATCCAGAATCAATTATGGATAATGAAGTAGGTCGTTACATTAAAGAATCTGTCGACAAAAATCGTGCCTATGGCGAACTTGGTCATCCAGATACTCCTTCCATTAATTTGGATCGTGTGTCCCACATGATTGTTAGTTTGCGCAAAGAAGGTACTAACTACATCGGCAAAGCAAAGATTCTAGAAACACCGATGGGTCAAATTGCACGAGGTCTTTTAGATGGTGGTGCAAACCTTGGAGTTTCTAGCAGAGCACTTGGATCCCTTCAAACAAATAACGAAGGTGTTCAAATTGTTCAAGACGATTTTATGCTGTCCACTGCAGCTGACATCGTTGCCGATCCGTCTGCTCCAGATGCGTTCGTAAGAGGTATTATGGAGTCAAAAGAGTGGGTCTTTGTTGATGGAAAGTTTGTGGAACAACATATTGAGGAAGCACAGCGTTCTATTCGCAAGGCTTCTTCACGAAATATAGAGGAAGCAAAGATACATGCTTTCCAAAAGTTTCTGAGTAAAATCAGATAAATTATAAATAATTTAATAGAACTATCCAGTTACAGGAGAAAACGATGTCAATCGAACAAAAAATCGCTGAAATTTTGGCTGAGTCTAAGCAATTAGACGAATTCAAAGTACAAGGCACAGAAGGTGGTACAAATTCAGGTAAAGATGGTGCACAAGCTGGAGATCAATCTCCAATCCGTGTAGCGTCTAACAATGTACCAAATGGTGGTGAAACACCTAACCCAGATAATTCTCGCAACAATGTTGATGACGAGAAAGAAGCTGAGGGTGGTACATCTAAGAAATCAAATCCAGTTACAGCTAAAGCTGAAGCTGGCGATCAAGCAGTCATTCGTACAGGCACTACCGTTAAAGAAGATGTTGATGCGTTGATGGCTGGCGAAGAACTTTCTGAGGAATTCCGTCAGAAAGCAGAAACTATTTTTGAAGCAGCAGTTCTTAATCGTGTTAAGAATGAAGTTGCTCGTATTGAAGAAGAATTCGAAAGCAAACTAGCGGAAGCTGTTGCAAAGAATACAGAGGGAATTGTTGAGCAAGTTGATGGATACCTTGGCTATATTGCCGAGCA
>Ga0209768_10000088_pt1 | contig 56785 bp, 58 predicted proteins | sample LauGreSBDMM110SD_3_FD_187564 | JGI IMG/M metagenome (GOLD analysis project Ga0209768, IMG submission 187564) | Freshwater lake microbial communities from Lake Michigan, USA - Sp13.BD.MM110.SD (SPAdes) (version 2) | ecosystem: Environmental > Aquatic > Freshwater > Lake | place: Lake Michigan... | reverse complement strand
TGCGACGATCCGTGACGACGCCGGTGGTGTAGGGCTTGTCGTCGCCGCGGCCGGAGAACAGCAGCGAGCCGCTCATGGTGTCTGTAGAGAAAAACAGGAAGGACATCACGTGCCCTTTTTCGGCCAGGGTCACCTTGTGCCCGGTGACGGGCTCTGGCACGCCCATGCCGCGGCGCACACCCCAGGAATGGTCACGACAGGCCCACCAGCGGTCGATCTCGATGCGGCGGCCGCCTGCCTCCAGCCAGCCGCTGGCCACGCCGATCTGGTCGAAGCGTCGGTAGTCCTCCACGGTGCGCGATTGAAGACGAGTGTAGTGCGGGTGTTCCTCGTGCGCAGGCTCGACACACTCCCAGCGCAGTTCACCGTGCAGCGCATGTTCGCCAGGGGCAATGCTGATCTCGAATGACTTGAGCGGCTCGATGGGGCGCACCCGCAGCGGACCGCAGACGGTCTCGACGCTGCTGCCCAGTGAGCGGGAGACACGCACGTTGTATTGCTTGTTGTCGACAATCATCACGGCCCCACCGTCCAGCACATTCATGTTGCGATAAGCGCCCATGGTGACCTGGATGGCGACATTGCCTTCTTGCGAATAAATCGCAAACCAGTAGCGGTCGAACCAGCGCGGATCGCTGGTCCAGACATGGTCGAAGGTGGTGGGCAGCTGGTGGCAAAGTGTGTCGTCAAGAGGTGTGAGCATAGTTTAGGTTTTCACGGAAGGGGGCAGGCTGGGTGTTGTTGCGACGTAGCGCATGGGTGCGCGCGAAGCGCGCTCGCTCATGTGCTGAAGGATGGCGCGTTGTTGGTCTGCTGATAGGCCCTCGATGCAAACGGCCTGCGCAAGAAGTTCGCGCAGGCTGGCGTTGCGCGCGTCAAGGGCCGCCACATCGACAGGGTCCGGCTCGGGCTTGTCCAGGGTGTCGGCCACCCGCGCTGTGAGTTCTGCAGGGAGCGAGCTGGCCAGCGTCGACAGGAGTTGCACGGTGGTTTCGTTGTCTTGGCGCAGGAATCCCGGCACCGCGGGCAAGGCACTGATGAGCATGCTCAGGTTGGCGATAAGTCCATCAAGTATCTTGCGGGCCATCGGGTCGTTGACGCAAGGCGCCACGACGTTTTCAAGGACTCTGCAAGTGCCCTTCAATTGCTCTTCGATGCTTGGCCTCATGGCTTGCTCCCTTCGCCAAATGCGCCATCAGTGCTGTCTGCGCTATCTGCAGTCTCCATCATTTGAAACATCGGCCGATACAACCAAGACGGGGTTTGGAACACTCGGTTGTAGCGGCCTGCCACAAACTCGGCCACTGCCGTTAGCTGGATCACCGACAGCTTCCAGCACGAGAAAATGTTCCACCACAACAGGTCGGCCTCGCGCACATTGCGGCCGGTCAGCTGCCGATAGGCGGCAACGATCTCGCGCCGCTCCCAGTGGCCGGGGATCTGGTGCTCGCGCTTGCGAACCGGGTTGGTTACCCAGCCAAGGTCTTCTAGCGGGTCGCCCAAGTGCACGGTCTCCCAATCAAGCTTGGCAGTGATGCGGTCGCCCTCCACCAGCGCGTTGCCCGGCTTGAAGTCGCCATGCACCAGCACGATGGCTTCGGCCCTTGGGGCTCGGCGCTTGAGCCAGGCCAGGATGTAATCGAGTTCCGGGTGTGGCTCAAGCTGCGCCTTGCGATACTCGGCTTCCCAGTAAGACAGCTCGTGCAGGGAGGGCTTGCCTTCAGGCAGGCCCAGGCTGGTCGCGAGACCATGCCCTTGCCAATCAACAGTGTGCAGCTTGGCCATCAGGCCAGTAAAGGCCCGCGCCAGTTTCAGGCGCGCGTCTAGTGGACTCGAGCTGTTGAGAACCATGTAGTCGCATTGCCCGGGCATGCGTGTCATCACAATCGAGGGTGAGCCCAGCCAGCGGCCATGCTTGTCGATCCAGAACACCCGGGGTGCGGGCACATCGGTGTTAGCCAGGGCCTTCAGCACAGAAAACTCGCGCTGGCGCTCAGTGTTCAGCAACGTGCCAGCGGCATCACGCATGAGCATCAGAGGGAATTTGTGGACACCTGAGTCGTCGGTCCAGGTTGCGTCAAAGGACCAGTTTTCGCGTGAAAGACCTCCCGCGCTGCGCACCAGATCGGTCAACACAATCTCGCCTGCCGAGGGGATGGCTGCTGAGATCAGGCTGCGCATGCCGTTGGCGACTTGCGCGGCCGGGTGATCGACATCGACATCATTGTCAACAGCGTGAACATCAGCTTTCGTGCGCGACATGGCCGTTGCTTTCATCACTCGGTTCTTGGTGAGGCAGTAAAGAACAGCTCAGGCCCTTCGCTGCGCTGCTCGAATTGGGCGACGACGGCATCCCCAATGACAAGACCTGCGCCGCGCCACCGGCCCAGCGCTCGCACGCTTTCCTCGAGGTCAACGGTGACCAAGGTGTAAGGCAGGTCTACAACGAAGGACGGGTGAAAGGCATGGTGACAGACCGTCCAGCTGTGGACCTTGCCACGGCCGCTTGCCTGTACCCAGTTGGTTTGGGCTGAGTAGCAGGCGTCGCACAGCATCCGGGGGTAGTGGCGAACTTTGCCGCAGCTCGCGCACTTCTGCAACAGCAGGCGACCTTGTGCGGCAGCTTCCCAGTAAGGGGCTGAGAGCGGTGTGATTTTGTGGGAAGGCCTTGCTGGCGTTTCGGGCATGGTGAGATTCATGGCGTGTGTCATTTTCAATCCCTGCGCATGATGGCAACAGCGCCGTCACCGAGGTCGCCGTAGCCAGTCACGAGTCCCACCTCAGCGTCCTTCACTTGGGCCCTGCCAGCATCGCCGCGCAGCTGGTGAACAAGCTCGACGATGTGGTTCAGGCCCCAGACATGCGCCTGCGACAGCAGACCACCGTGGGTGTTGGTGGGTAGCGCTCCGTCAAGCCGCAGGCGGCCACCCTCGACGAACGGGCCGCCTTCACCCTTCTTGCAGAACCCTAGATCTTCAAGCTGGCGGATGACTGCGTAAGTGAAGCAATCGTAGATCTCTGCAACGTCGATGTCGGCATGGGTTACTCCTGCCATCTGGAAGGCACGCTGCGCGGCCTTGGCAATGCCAAGGCTCGTCATGTCCGGCCGCTGGGTGATGGCGCCAGGCTGGTCAGGATGCCCTGCGGCTGTACCTGAAATAAACACGCGCCGGTGCTTCAGGTCACCCGCGCGCTCAGCGGCGCTGACGATGCAAGCCGCGCCGCCATCGCTTTCCAGGCTGCAGTCAAACAGCCGAAATGGGTCGGCGATCATGCGCGAATTGGCATGATCCTCCAGCGTCATCGGCTTTTTCATCACTGCGTTGTCGTTGAGTAGGGCATGTTGTCGGTGTGCTACCGCCACCTCGCCGAAGTGCGCGACCTTGGTGCCATACAGCGCCATGTGCCGCTGCGCCATTGGGGCATAAATCTGAGCTGGCGCAGCGTTGCCGATGGGATACTCGAATTCAGTGACGTAGTGAAATTGCGGCATCGTGTGGATGCGCGCACCTGCCTTGGTTGCAGCAGCTCCGGTGACGTTGCGGCCAAAGGCAATGAGCACGTGATTGCACACGCCTGCGGCGACTGCAGCAGCGGCGCACTGCAAGGCCATGACCGGGCTGGCGCCGCCATGAGGGACGAGAGCGGAAAAGCGCAGGTCCGGGATGCCGAAGTTGTCGATAAAGTCCTCAGCCGTTGCGCTGACGATACCGATGGGGATCACACCGTCAATCTGCTTGGGGTCGAGCCCGGCATCGGCAATCGCTTTCAGCGAGGCCTCGATTTGCAGTTCGAATGCGGTCTGGGTCGAGCCTCGCATGTAGGTTGTCTCGCCGACACCCGTCACGCAGGCCTTGTCTCTGAGAGTCACTTCGGGTTCCTCTGTGAGTTGTTCCGAGCACCGCGTGCGCGCTGGAACTCGCGCTGCAGCTGCTTACGATAGAACACGGGGTCGAGTTCAAGCGCATAACGCGGCGCCGCTGGGTAGTGCTTGCGCAGGAATGCCTGTTCTTCCTCCATTCCTGCTCGGATGGTGGCATGGTCTGGCGGTGCGAGTTGGCCCGTCACGAGGTCAGTCACCCATTCGGCCTGGTCGTCCATCATGCGAATGTTGCCCCCGCCAGCCACGTTGAACATGCCAACAAAATACAGGCCCGAATGAGCAGGGTGAACAACCCGCAGGAACAGCCCCAGTTGATGTCCGTCGAGCGGCCTCAGCGGCGGCGCGAGGAAGGGCAGGTCCACCTGATAGCCGGTCGCAACGATGACGCTGTCATAGGTCTCGCTAGTACCGTCAACAAAAGTCACTTCTTGCTCCTTCACCGATGCAATGCCGGGCTTGGCTTTGATGCGATCCCAAACGAAATGCGACATCAGACTAGGGTGGCTGGTTGGGTGGGTCCGGCTCTTGGGTGTGACAAAGCCCCATTGCTCCATGCGACCATGCACGATGCGGGTCAGCGCCTCGCGAATGGTGCGCCGCATGGGCCAGGGCATCCAGGGTTTTTCCAAGCGGCCCAGCACGCGCGAGGTTGGCACGCCAAACAGCATGCGCGGCATCATCAGGACCGGTGAGCGCGCCGAGAGGGTGGTGGACTTCGTGACGACACAAATGTCAGCCGCGATGTCGACCGCGCTGTTGCCCATGCCGACGACCAGCACGCGCTTTCCGCGGAACGGCTCGGGAATACGGTAGCTGTGCGAATGCAGGTATTCGCCGGTGAAATCATGGCGCCAGCCAGGGTGGGCCGGCATACCTTGGTGGCCGCTGCCGACCACCACGGCATCAAACTCAGCGCTGCTGCCGTCTACCAGCGAGACGCGCCAGCGCCCCGCACCCGCATGCGCAACTTCGGTCACGCGTGAGCGGAAGCGGATGTGCGGCGTGATGCCGAACTTCTCTGCATAAGCCTCCAAGTACTCACGCACCTGACGGTGATCCGGATAGAGCGGGCTGCCTTGCAGAAACGGGAAGTCCTTGTAGGCCGTCACCCTGGCTTCGGAGTTCAGGTGCAGCGAGTCGTACGCCGGCGATAGCCCGTTGTCGTTATCAAATACCCAAAGGCCGCCAATGCAGCTGCCAATCTCGTAGACCACGGTTTCCACACCCCGATGCAGAAGGTGCCGTGCCGAGCACAGACCGGCAGCACCTGCACCAATAACGGCGACTCGAATTTCCATACGACGTCAGTCCAGCTTGGCGCCGGAGATCCTCACCACTTCTCTCCACTTCACCCGCTCGCTTGCCGCGAAGTCGGCAGTCTCCTTAGGCGATGTGGGCTTGATGATGGCGCCAATCTCCAGGTACTTGGCCTTCAGCGCCGGGTCGGCTGCCAATTCGGCGATGGTCTGAGAGAGCTTGGTCGAGATGGCCGCTGGCGTACCTTTTGGCAGAACGAAAGCACCCCACGAAGTGACCACAAAGTCTGGCACGCCAGCCTCAGCCATGGTTGGCACTTCTGGCATGGTTGGCCAGCGCTCTGGGCAAGTGACTGCAAGTGCGCGCACTTTGCCTGATTTGATCAGGGGGGTGTAGCTGGCGATATTGTCGATGGCGAAATCGGTGTCGCCGGCCATCAGGGCTGGCATGGACTGTGCCGCACCGCGGAAGGGAATGTGCACAGCCTGGATACCGGTGCGAGCTCGGAACAGTTCTCCAGCCAAGTGAGGGGTGGTTCCTACACCGGCCGAACCAAAGTTCACACCCTTGGGTCGCTGCTTGGCCCAGTCCAAAAATTCCTTGACGTTGCGCGCGGGGTTGGTTGGTGCTACTACGAATGCGTTGCAGTTCTCCCAGATCTTGGAGACATACTCGAAATCGAGGGCCGGGTCATAGGGTAACTTGGCAAACAAAAACTGGTTGATCGACAGCGTACCGATCGTTGCTGAAGAGATCGTAGTGCCGTCAGGCGCTGCGGCCTTGACAGCTTCCATGCCAATGTTCCCGCCTGCGCCGGTCCTGTTTTCGACGACCCAACTGCCGCCAATCTTGTCCTGCAAGCGTTGGGCGAGCGTGCGAGTCAGCACGTCGGAGGCGCCGCCCGAAGAAAATGGTACGACAACCTTGATGTTTGAAGTGCCTGGCCAGCTCGTCTGCGCTTGCGCGAAAACGCCAGTGGCGATGCTGCTCAAGACGATGGTTGATTTGAGGAGTTTGTGAAGAGTGGTTTTCATTGGCTTGTCTTCGGTAGTAAAGTTTTGGATTCAAGAAAAAGGATTGAGAAAGTACGGCGAAATTTGGCTGCTTGGTCGGGTCAGTCTTTGCGCACGCGCGGTAACAGTGAATTGGCGATGATCTGTTTCATCACTTCGGCGGTGCCGCCGCCAATGCGGGACATGCGAGCGTCGGCAAAGGCCCTAGCAATTGGGTATTCCCACATATAACCCCAGCCGCCGAAGAATTGCAGGCACTCATCCATGACCTTGAACTGCAGGTCAGTCGTGACAAGCTTGCAAGATGCAGCGTCAACAGCATCGAGCTGGCCTGCTGCATGCAATTGCATACAACGGTCGACGAACACGCGTTGTGCGAGGACTTGCGCGTGTAAGTTGGCAAGGCTGAAACGGGTATTCTGGAAGTCGGCCAGCGTCTGGCCGAACATCTTGCGGTCGACTGCATAGGAAAGCGTCCATTCGATCGCGGCCTCCGACGCCGAGACTGCGCGAATGGCCTGAATGAGCCGCTCCTGCGCCAGCTGGGTCATCAGGATACCGAAGCCACCACCTTCAGTGCCAAGCAAGTTGGACACCGGCACGCGCAGGTCGGAGAAGAACAGCTCCGATGTGTCCTGTGCTTTGCAGCCGATTTTCTCGAGTTTGCGACCACGGGTGAAGCCAGCTCTGTCGGTTTCAACCAGGATCAAGCTGACGCCTTTTGCCTTTTGCGTGGGGTCTGTCTTGCAGGCCAGCAGCACAAGGTCTGCGCTATGGCCATTGGTGGTGAATACCTTCTGGCCGTTGATCACGTACTCATCACCATCGCGGATGGCTTGGGTGCGGATGTTCTGAACATCGCTACCGCCGGACGGCTCGCTCATGCCCAGTGCCACGACCACTTCGCCGACGGCCATCTTTGGAAGCCATTTGGTTTTTTGCGCCTCCGTACCGAAATCCACAATGTAGGGTGCGACGATGTCCGAGTGAAGGTAGAAGGTCGGACCCGTTGCGCCTACGCGCGCCATCTCTTCAATGAGAATCGCACTGTAAAGAAAGTCGGCGCCCTGACCGCCGTAGGCCTCTGGCGCGTTGACGCACAGCAGGCCTAGTTCGCCAGCTTTTTTCCAAAGTGAGCGGGGCACCTGGCCCGCCTTTTCCCAATCTGCGTGGTGCGGGGTGACTTCGGTTTCGATGAAGCGGCGAACGGTGTCGCGAAACGATTCGTGTTCGGGTGTAAAGATGGTGCGGGAAATCATGCTTCTTTGCTTTGGCAGGCGCCGCCGGCGGCGGTCAGATTTGTAATAGAGAGTTCGTCGTATCCGGACTCGCGCAGGATCTCCGCGCTGTGCTCGCCTAGGCGTGGCTGCATGCGCGTCATGCGCATGGGTGAGCCGCGCAGGTCCACTGGGCTGGCGGCAAAGCGCAGTTGGCCTTCGGTCGGATGTTCGGCAAGAGTCCAGAATCCTACGCTCTCAAGGTGTGGGTCTCGGGTCAGATCTTCCAGGGAGTTGACGACCGAAAAAGGAATGTCCGCTGTCGACAGCAGCGCCAGCCACTCTGCATTGGTTTTTCGTGCGGCCTGTCGCTCGATTTCATCCCAGACCTCGCGAAAGTGCTTCTGCCGCGCGGCGAAGGTAGAAAAACGCGGGTCATCCATGATCTGCGGCTCACCTGCAAGTTCGAACAGACTGCGCCAGTTGGCATCTGAATACGGCAGCAATGCGAGGTAACCATCCTTCGTTTTGTAGGGGCGCCGTGCTGCAGTACTGACGGGCTGATAGCCCATGGGTCCGATGGGCGGATCGAAGCAGAAGCCCCATTGGTGTTCGGCCATATTGAACGCTACCAGGCTTTCGAACATCGGCACTTCAACTTGCTGACCTTGCCCTGTTGCAGTACGGTGCGCGATGGCGGCGAGCATGCCGATGCTGGCGTGCAGTGCGCCAATTTTGTCAGCAAAAATAGAGGGCATGAAGCGCGGCTGCCCTGCTACGGCAGTTTGTAATTGCGCAAGGCCCGAGGCAGCTTGACCGATGTCGTCGTAGGCTGGTCGACCTGCATAGGCGCCTTCGTCGCTGTAGCCTGTGACGTGGCAATACACGATGCTAGGGTTGAGCTGCTTGAGCGTTTCATAGTCAAGACCAAGCTTGTTGGCGGCCGGTGTGCGCAGGGAGTGCAGCAACACGTCGGTGTCTTTCAACAGGCTGCGCAGGATGGCCTGTCCTTCGGCCTTCTTCAGGTCGACCACAATGCTGCGCTTGCTGCGGTTGCTGGAGAGAAAGAATGAGCCCATCAGTGGTGAGCGTCTTGGTCCAATCGAGCGTGTGAGGTCGCCCTCTGGTGGCTCAAGTTTGATCACGTCTGCACCGAGGTCGCCCAAATACTGGCCTGCCAGTGGGCCGAGAATCATTGAGGCAATCTCGAGTACGCGGATGCCTGCCAGGGGGCCGGGGCTGGTGTTTTGAGTTTCCATGGCCTTGTGTTTCAGAGAATTGCCAGTGGCGTGAGCGGGCTGCCGGTGGCGCCAACGATGGGCAGCGCTGCGGCAACAAAAAGGAACTCACGTCGGCCAGTGCGAACCAGTGGTTCTAGCAGCAGGCCTTCAAGCAAAGGAATACCAAAATCGCGGATCACGCACTGGTGCACTGGAAACACGGTGCCTTCTGCGAAGGGCAGCACCTCGACCGCGTAATTGTCGGCACCAATGAGCGCAACGTCGCGCTGCGCCAGCCAAAGACCCGCTTCGTAGTCGATGCCGGGTTCGGTATTGAAGTCGATGTCACTCACACCTTGTTGGGCAGCCAGCCAACCGGTGTGCAGTAGCACCGCGTCTCCCGGCTCGATCTCGAGTTGAGCGACGGCAAGGCAGGCTTCAAGGTCAGCCCGAGAGACTACTTCACCACCGTGCAAGGGGCGGCCCCGCAAGCCGACCACGTCTAACAGCAAGCCACGCGTGACCGTCGGCGGCATTTTTTCTACTCCGAGCCGAGTCGCGCCGCTTGTGCTGCGCATGGTTTCTTCGCGGTAGTTGTTGAACATACGGCTGTCACACCACGCGTGGCAAAGGGCGTCGATGTGGGTGCCGATGTGCAAAGGCATGACCACTGTATCTTCGGCAAACTGGAAACCGCCGGGGCGCTTGGCACCTGCCGCGTAATCACCGCCGTCGCGTCCCATGAAGTGCTGAAGTCCCGCGCGGTGTCGTGGTACCGGCGTTTTGTTTGAGAGGAGCTGCGCGAGTCTCACCACTTGGCCAGTTCGCACCAGACCGGCTGCGCGCTTGACCTGCTCGGGGCCGATCAGATTCAGTGCACCTGCCTCGTCATCTTCACCCCAGCGGCCCCAAGCATTCGGACGCTCGTTCAGGAAATTTTCTGCACTCATGATTGGGGTTCTTCGGTTTTTGGCAGGAGCGTATGCAGCCTGGCCTTTTGCACCTTCCCGGTGGTGGTGAGGGGTAACTTGATTTCAGTCGTGAAGTGGAACTGTTGCGGCACCTTGTAGGCGGCCATCTCTTTTTTACAGAACGCCTTTAGTTCGTCGGGTTGTGGCAAAGCGCCTGCCTCAGGAATGACGATGGCAACAAGCGCCTCGTCAAGTGTCGGGTGCGGCACGCCGATGACATAGGCGGTGCGAATTGAAGGGTGACGCATGAGCACCTGCTCGACTTCAGCGGGCGCAATGTTGATGCCACCACTCTTGACCATTTCCTTGATGCGGCCCTTAAAGTACAACCTACCGTCGGTATCGAGCAGGCCCAGGTCCCCCGTGCAAAAGAAGCCGTTATCGTCAAATGATTCGGCAGTCTTCTCTGGGTCCTTGAGATATTCCCTGACCACCGGTCCCTTGACCCTGATCTCGCCCACTTCGCCAGCCGGCTGCAGTTCGCCCGATTCAATGTGGCAAATGCGCAGGGTAACACCAGGCAGCGGACGGCCGACCGATTGCAGTCTTACATCCAGCGGGTCGTGTGCATCTGTCACAGCGCAATTGCCGTATGTTTCGCTCAGGCCGTAAATGTTGCAGATCTCTCGAACGCCCAGATCAACGACGCGCTGAACCTGCTCGGGAGTGCCGAGGGTGGCACCGCTGCGCAGCGACGATAGGTCGTGCTGCGTTCGTTTCGGGTGCTCCCACAAGGCCTGCACGATGTTGGGTGTGCCGTAGAAGATGGAGCAGCGCTCACGCTCGATGAGCGCCAGCGCTTCGCCAGCGTCAAAGCTTTCCTGCAACACCACACAGCCGCCGTGGGTGAGTAGATTTGGAGCGGCATTGACAATGCCGAAACTCCAGAAGAGCGAAACCGCCAGCCATAGCCTGTCTTGGTGAGTGACGTGCATGCGCTCGCCAATGTGAAATGAGTTACTAACCCAGTGCCCGTGTTTCAGCAAGATGCCCTTGGGCGCTGCCGTAGAGCCAGAGGTGTACAACAAAATGGCGTCGTCGTCTGGCTGCACGGCACCCGCTGACGAGTCCACTTGCGCTTGGGCAATGTTCTCGCCGCGGCGCAGCAGCTCATTCCAGGCGATCTCTTTGGTGTCAGTCGCGCTATTGCCATCCGGCTTCACCGACGATGCTAGGTCGGCATTGACCCAGACTAGGCTTCGCAAACTGGCAATACCGCCGCCTGCAAGGATGCCAGCAATGGCACTGCGGAAATCTTGGTTGCGCAGGCGGTCTGCAGCCACCAAGCAGCGGACCTCCGCATGCATCAGGGTGTATTCGAGTTCGCGGGCCGTGGACCAGGTGTTGAGGCCAACTGACACGGCACCGATTTGCTGGATGGCTAAAAATGTGAGCAGCCACTCGGCCCGATTGCCCATGAGGATGGCAACGCGATCGCCACGCACAACACCGATGGCGACAAGCCCCCGCGCCACATTGTTTGATTGTTCAAGAAGCTGCGAATACGTAAAGCGAAGCGTACCGTCAACCAGCGCTTCATGGGATGCGAAGCGCCTAGCCTGCTCCTTCATCAGCATTGGGATGGTCAGAGTTTCGGGTATGCTCATAGCATTGTGAATGGAGTTATATATTTCGGAATTTGGAAAAATATTCCAGAATTTGGAAATTTTAACGCACCCAAGCTTGCTCGGCAAGTTGTTTTTGAGATTAACTTGACGGATTGTGTAACTTGAGTTAGTTTGCAATATCCGATTTTTTTCGAAAACACGAATTTCTTCTTTAATTCAGCCTGTATTGACTATGAGCCCAGAGCGCTACCTTAGAACCTTTGACATCCTCAAGCTGCTAACCGAGCGTAATACCCCTTTGCGTCTGACTGAAATCAAACAAGCGCTTAACTTGCCCGTGAGCAGTCTGCACAACATGCTGCAAACCATGGTGAGCGCCGAGGTTGTCACGGTCGATGACGATCTGCGCTATGCCGTCGGTCCACGCACGGTTTCGCTGGCGTTACGCACCGTGCAGTCGCTTGACCTTCGCACGGTGGCTCGGCGGCCTCTGCAGGACCTTGCTCGAGAGCTTGGAGATGACGTTTACCTGGCCTTGAGAGTGGGTCAACGGATCATCTATGTGGACCGCGTCCTAGGCAGCCAGCGTATCTCCTTGGACATTCGGCTGGGCGAGCCATTGATGATGCACTGCACCGCCATTGGAAAGCTTTTTGCTGCGCTCGATAGCCGACTTGAAGCGCATGTGCTTGCCGGCAAACTGCCCAAAATGACAGCCTTCACCATCACCGATGTTAAGCAGTTGAAGAAAGAGTTCGCACGCATTCGGGAGGCCAGCTTCTCAAGAAGCGAGCAGGAGGCCATGGCGGGTGTGGTTGGCTATGCCTTGCCTATTCGCGACGGCACTGGCAGCACGGTTGCGGCGGTGCACGTGTCGGTGATGTCCAGCCGTGCCACCAAAACGCACGAACGCAAGATATTGACACAGGCTCGTGCCTGTGTCGAACAAATCGACAAGCAGCTGGGTCACGAGCGCAGCGGCGTAAGAAAAAGGGCTTCCGCATGACAAACACTGACCGCAGTACCAACGCCCCGAAAGATGCGCGCGGCGCACTCGAAGGCCTGAAAGTACTGGACGCAAGCCGTTTGCTTCCTGCCGCACTGTGCACTCAATTGCTGGGCGATCTGGGCGCCGACATTTTGAAGGTTGAGGAGCCTGGGCGTGGCGATTACCAGCGCGGATTCCCGCCAATTGGCAAGGTGGATTCAGGCACTTTCCTGCTATGCAACCGAAACAAGCGCAGCATGACCTTGAACCTCAAGCATGAAGAGGGCAAGCGGATCTTTCGCGAACTCGCCGCGCAATCGGATGTGGTGGTCGAAGGCTTCCGCCCGGGCGTGATGGACCGCCTCGGCTTAGGCTACGAGGAGCTGCGCAAGATCAACCCCCGCCTGGTTTACTGCGCTATCTCCGGTTATGGGCAGGACGGCCCTTACCGGCGCGTGGCGGGACATGACCTCAACTACCTCGGTGTCATTGGCGCTCTACCTCTGTTTGGCAAGGCGGGCGAAGGGCCGATGGTGCCGGGGCTGCTCGCTGCCGATATTGGTGCTTCGATGATTGGTGCTTGGGGCATTCTGGCGGCCGTGCTCGCGCGGCAGAAGACTGGAGAAGGCCAGTTCGTCGATGTTTCCATGATGGATGTCGCCGTGTCGTTCCTCACCTACCACGCGGCGGAGCCGCTGTTTGGCAGCGTTGAGCCCAAGGGTGGTGAATACCGAAACACCGGAGGCGCGCCTTGCTACGGTATTTTTCGCTGTAAAGATGGTCACTATGTCACGCTGGGCGCGCTGGAGGACCACTTTTGGGCGCGTTTCTGCGACCTGGCAGGAGTGCCGCAACTGAAGCAAGACCAGTTCCCCGAGGGCGATGCCCGCGAGAGCCAGTTCAGCCTGATGGAGGAGGTTTTTCGCAAGCGCACTCGGCAGGAATGGGTTGACTTGTTTTTCGCCAACGACATCCCCGGTGGGCCGGTCAATACCATGAGCGAGGCGTTTGATGACCCGCACATGCGTGCGCGCCAAATGTTGCTGCATGTGGACCATCCCATTGAGGGCCGCATTCCGCAGCTCGGTTTCCCGGTGAAGTTCTCCGGAACACCAGCAAGCATCAACTCCCCGCCGCCAACGCTAGGCCAGCACACAGGTGATGTTCTCTCGGGACTTGGTTACGATGCGGCCCGCATTGCCAGCCTCGCCCAAAACGGCACTACCTGATCGAAACATTGGCACCCACATAGACACTCCGGCGCATTGCGCCGGCTGCGCGCTCTGAGCAGGCGTGCGGCTTACTGGCCGCGCCACTGGGGCGGCCGGCGCTGCGCAAACGCTGCCGCACCCTCGCGGGCGTCTTCACTGGCCAAAACGGGTGCGGTGATGGGCTCTTGGCGTTCAAACATCTTGTCTGTCGGCCAGTCTCGCTGCTCCACAATGACACGCTTGCTGGCGGCCACCGACAGGGGCGCGTTTGCCATGATGCGCCGCGCCAATTGGCGCGCTTCATGAAGCGCCTCTCCGGGCTCTACCACTGCATTGAACAGGCCATAAGCGGCCAGCCGCTCGGCGCTGTAAAAGTCGCCGGTCAATGCCATCTCCATGGCAATGCGCTGGGGTAACAGGCGGGGCAGCCGCATCAGTCCGCCCGCAGCGGCGGCCAGGCCGCGCTTGGCTTCAGGCAGGCCAAACTGAGCATTACGCGCCACCACCGCCAAGTCGCAGCACAGCATGGACTCAAAGCCCCCGGCCAGGCAGTAGCCCTCCACGGCAGCAATCAGGGGCTTGAGCGGCGGCGTGCGCGCTATGCCCAAAATACCGCGACCTTCCACACGCGTGACCTCACCACGTAAAAAAGCCTTGAGGTCCATGCCCGCACAAAAGTTACCGCCTGCCCCGGTTAGGATGCCGACGCGCAAGGCAGGATTGCGGTCCATTTCGTCAATCGCCGCGCATACCGCGTAAGACACAGCGCGGTTCACAGCGTTGCGCTGCTCAGGGCGGTTGATGGTGACGATCACCAAACCATCTTCGTGTTCCACCAGCACTTCATCGGTCATGGGCTGCTCTTTTCAATCGTGGGAGGCGTTAAGCCGCTGCAGACGCTCGACGGCTTCCAGGTATTCGGTCTGCATGCGGTACATCAGCTCTCGCACGCTGGTTTCTTCGTTGATCATGCCCACCACCTGCCCGGCTGGCGCGGAGTAAAGGTCTTTGCGCTGGGCCCGCACCACGCGTGCGTGTGCTTCGTTGTAAAGAATGCCCTGCAAAGGTGTGGGCAAGTAAGGGGGTGCGCCTGGCTGCTCCCAGGCCTCAGACAGCTGACTTTTGAGCATGCGCACAGTTTTGCCCGTGCGGGCCTTGCGTCTGACGGCATCGTCTGCGCGGGCTCCAAAGAGCACACCTTTTTCAAATGGGTTGAGCTCGCTCTCGCGCGTGCCCAACCATACAGTGCCGCACCACACACCTTGTGCGCCCAGCGCCAGAGCGGCTGCAATTTGGCTGCCACGGGCAATGCCGCCTGCGGCCAGCACGGCCACGCCGTCGCCACAAGCCTCGACCACCTGGGGCACCAACACCATGGTGGCAATCTCGCCAGTGTGGCCCCCCGCCTCGGTGCCTTGAGCCACGATCACATCGACACCAGCTGCGATGTGGCGCACCGCGTGCTCGGCTTTGCCACACAGGGCGCCAATCAAGATGCCGCGATCTCGCAACTCGGCCACCACGTCGGGCGGCGGAGAGCCTAAGGCGCTGACCACAAAATTCACCTGCGAATGGGTCAGTGCGACCGCCAAAAGCCGTCTGGCACCGTCGGGGGTCATGTTGCCGCGCCCATCGACAATTTCTTGTTCAATCCTTTCTTTCTCACCAGCGGGCAATGCTGCCACGCCCGCCTGAGACAGCAAGTTTTCCATAAAATCCCTGTGGCCTTGTGGAATCAGCGCACGCAAGTCTTCGGTGCTGTCCTCTGACGCTTGATCGTAGCGCGTGGGGATGATCACATCTACACCATACGGCCGGCCCTCGACATGTTTGTCGATCCAGCGCAATTCGGCCTCGAGTTGCTGGGGTGAAAAGGTTGACGCGCCCAGCACCCCAAATCCGCCAGCGCGGGTGACGGCGACCACCACGTCTCGGCAGTGCGAAAAAGCAAAAATTGGCAGCTCGCAACCCAACCGCTGGCACAAAGGAGTTTTCATAGGGCTTTCAGGTTCACAAAAAATCGTCAGAAGGCATGGTGTGTTCGGTAAGGTTAACGGCTGGCTTATCAGGCCGCCAAACCATCAGAGCGTCAAGCGCTTCCACCTGATCGCCGAGCACCCACAGCGGGTTGATGTCGAGTTCAAGCAGGTCTGGCCCCAGATCGTTAATGGCCTGGCTGATGCGCGCGATCACCGTCGTCAGCACGTCTAGCTGGGCGGCAGGCATACCGCGATAGCCTTGCAACAGGCTGGCCCCCCGCAAGCTGTTTAGCATTCGTCGGGCCTCTAGGGCGCTGACTGGCAGGGGGCGCAAAGCTACGTCCTGCAGCACCTCGACCCAGACGCCGCCCAAGCCGACTGCCAACACAGGCCCCCACAATGAATCGCGAGTGAAACCGACCAGTAGCTCCGTGCCCGGCGGCCGCATAGGGGCCACCAACACCCCATCGAGTCTAGCCTCAGGCGCATGCAGGCGGGCTGCGTTGGTGACTTGTGCAAAGGCCTGTCTAACGGCATCCTCACCTCGCAGGTGCAAAATCACCCCGCCTATGTCGCTTTTGTGGGCAATATCGGCGCTGGCCACCTTGAGCACTACTGGGCCTTTCCAAGTCTGCGCGCATTGCACCGCCTGCTCGGCCGTCTTGGCCAGGCGGCCAGGGACCACTGGCACGCCCAAAGAGGCCAGCGCGTCCAGTGCCTCTCGTTCAGAGCGCGGTCGCCAGGTTGGGATGTGCTTTCCAAAAGAAGGCATTGGCGTGGAGCGAGGCGGCGACGCTGCTGAGTCATCGGACCCTTCTAAATACCGCTGAGACCATCGCGCCGCTGCGGCCAGCCCCGCCAGCGCTCGGTCCAGACCGCAGGCCAAGTAATTGGCGCCTATCTCTGCAATAGTCTGGCGCGCCATATCGTTCACCACTGCCGGCGTGTAGCTGACCAAAAACCCTGGCATGCCAGCCTGACGCAGCCCCCGCGCGAGGTGGCTGTGCAAGGCCGTCAATCGTTCACTAATGTGCTGGGGCTCATTGGGAATCTCGTACCAAGGGCACAGAATTGCTGCGCATGCGGCCACGCTCGCCATGGTACGCACTGCGCCCTCACATTGCTCAGGTGTAACGGTACCGGTAAGATCAAGTGGGTTTTGGGCTGCGGCCACGGGCGGTATGGTGCTCACCATGGCCACTACTGCTACGTCATCGAGTGCCGGCAGCACCAAGCCGTAGCGGTGTGCGGTATCGGCTGCAATCTCGCCGACCCCCCCCGAGTTGGTCACGATGCCCACCCCCCTGCCGCGTAACACGCCGCAGCGGCCTGCAATGTCGGCGGTTGCCAGCAGGTCCTCCATGGCGTAGGTCCGCAGGATTCCAAACTGCTGGCAAATACCGTCAAACACCTTATCATCCCCCACCAAGGCACCTGTATGTGCCAAGGCAGATTGGGCGGTCACCTCGCTGGAGCCGACCTTTAGCACCACCAGGGGTTTGCCAGCTTTCAAGGCCCGTGCAGCCACCCGTAAAAAGCGCTCCGGCTCCCGCACTGTCTCGGCAAAGATTGCAATGGCGCGCGCCTGGGGCTCGTCAATCAAGCAGTCGATAAAGCTGGTAATGTCCAGGTCTGCCTCGTTGCCGGTTGAGATGACGTGGCTCAGGCCCACGTCCTGCTGATGCGCCAAGTTTGCAAGAAAATGCGCAGTGGCACCACTTTGTGACACGATCGCTACGCCATGGGCTCGCGACGGCGCCTCGATAGGGGTGGTCCAGGCGATCGCATTTTGCGTGAAGTTCATGAAGCCCAAGCAGTTGGGACCCAGAAGCCGAATGCCGCACCGCTTGGCCAAATCTAAAATAGCGTCTTGTTCGGCTCGGCCTTTGGGGCCAAGCTCGGCATAGCCAGCGCTCAAGATCACGGCAGAGCGCCCGCCTGCGTCAGCCAAGTCAGCCAACGCTTGAGGCACGGCCTCACGTGGCACCATGATGAGCCCCAAGTCCAGTTGCTCACCCACTGCTGCGCAGTGGGTGGCGCAAAGGCGGCCATGCGCTATCGCACCGCGCGGGTTGACCAGGTGGAGGCCTCCCGCATAAGCATGGCGGACCAAGTTGTCGTGCACGCTGGTCGACCAGCGGGATTTGTCTGAGGCACCTACTAAAACCACGCTTTGTGGTGCCAAAAAGGCCCGAGCGGCTTCGGCCAACTCGCTGTCGTGAGAGGCATCCACGAGCCTTGACATCTCAGAGTGCGATGCCAAGCTTTTTGACCACCGCAGACCAGCGGTTGACCTCGGCAGTCACATACTGGCGCGCCAACTCTGGGCTTGACTTGGAAAAGGCTTGAATGCCGAGTTGGTCAAGCCTTTGCTGGACTGATGGTTTTTGCATAGCGCGCGCTGTGGACCTCGCCAAGTAATCCACCACGTCGGCCGGTGTGCCTTGGGGGGCGGCCAACAAGTTTGAGGTTCCAGCAATCAGGTCGTAGCCAGCTTCTCGCGCAGTAGGGATGTCTGGTGAAATTTTCTCCCGCGACTCGGCCATGCAGGTGATGATGCGCAGTTTGCCGCTCTTGTGGTGGGGCAGCAAGGTACCTGATGTTTCCACAATGAATTGCACATTGCCCGCGATGGTGTCGGTGATGGCGCCAGCACTGCCGGCGTAGGGGATATCCACGACATTCAGGCCGGCGCGGTCCTTAAATAGCTCTGCGGCCAAGTGCACCGTGGTCCCCAAACCGGCATGCCCATACGACAGCTTGCCCGCATTGGCTTTGCAGTAGGCCACCAACCCTGGCAAGTCGGTCACGGGCAAGGCCGGGTTGACCGCAATGACAAAGGGCGCATTGGTTAGCAGTGCTATCCACTGAAAGTCATCAATGGGGTTGTACGGTGGCTTTGCCCGAGAGATGGGTGCCGACACCGCGGTGGAGCCAGTGGCCAACATGAGGTGGCTACCGTCTTTGGGGGCTCGCAAAAAATTCACTGCCACTGTCAGACCGCCAGCGCCAGGACGGTTCTCCACCACCACGGGTCGATTGAGCTCCTCGCGCAGTGCGTCGGCCAAGATGCGTGCAAATAAGTCTCCCGAGCCGCCAGGCGGAAAGCCAACAAACAGCCTAGCTGCCACGTCGCTAGCGGGCATTTGCGCCGTGGCGCTCAGGCTGCTCAAGCACAGACCGGCTGCGGCGCTGAGGATGTGGCGGCGTTGCAAAAAACCAGTGGTACCTTGGTTCATGGAGAGTCTTTCTGTTAAATGTAAATTGGGTGGTTGCAAAGTTTCAGCGGAAGCTGACGAAAAAGTTTTAGCGAAAACTAATGAAAAAATGTAGCAGTGACCAGTCTCCGCGTCAAGGCTGTGTTTTCCCGCTGCCGGTCTTTTGCGGGCTTTGGTCAGTTGCTGTTCAAGCTTGCGCGAGGGTAAAAGTTCTGATAACATTTTCGAAAATAGAAATTAAATTTCGAAAATAAGAATTTTTGGGATCTTCTTTTTTAGCCCACCCGCAAAACAGTTCGTAACAGCGTCATCGCCTAACCACCACCCTAGGATACGTATCAAATGAAGCTCGGCTTCTTCACCATGCCCATGCACCCCATCGGCAAGGATTGGCAGCAATCTTTGCGTGAGGACAGGGAGGCATTCATCTTGGCCGACGAGTTGGGATTCGTCGAGGGTTACTGTGGCGAGCATTCCACCGACCCCGAAGAAAACATCACCTCCAGCGCGATTTTCATGGCCACGCTGGCTCATGCCACGCGCCACATCAAGCTGGGCACAGGCACGCTCAACATGCCCAACCACCACCCGGCTGCGGTGGCCAGCGAAATTGCCATGCTCGACCACCTCTTGGGCGGGCGCTTCATCTTGGGCATCAGCCCGGGCGCACTGCCGTCAGATTCTGAGGTCTTTGGCAACATGGACATGGCCAGGCCGGCCATGTTTTTGGAGGCCATCAACCAGGTCTTGCAAATTTGGGCGAGCGAGCCGCCCTACAACATCCAGGGCCAGTTCTGGAACATCAGCTCTGCTCGAACGCACATGCCTGAAACAGGCATGGGCACCATCCCCAAGCCGCTTCAGCGCCCGCACCCGCCCATTGTGGTGACGGCGGTAGCCCCCTTTTCGCAGGGGATTGCCGAGGCCGCTGCCCGCGGGTGGGAGCCAATTTCCGCCAACTTTTTGCTGCCCAAGTGGGTGCGCACGCATTGGACAAAGTACGTCGAAGGCTGCGAGCGCACTGGCCGCGTGGCCGATGCGGCAAACTGGCGCGTGGCCAAGACGGTGTTTGTGGCCAAAGACGACGCCACCGCCAAGGCCTACGCGATGGACCCCGCAGGCCCTTACCACTACTACTACAACACTTTGTTCAAAAAACTCAAACGGCGCGGCGCACTGGGGGTGTTCAAGTCAGACCCCCAAATGCCGGACGACCAGGTCACGCTCGAAGGCGTCATGGAACAGTTGGTCATTCATGGTTCACCAGGCCGGGTGGTCGAGAAGCTCCATGAATTCCGAGAAGTCACAGGCGATTTTGGCACCCTGCTTTATGCGGGTGTGGACTGGAAAGACCCGGCGCTGGCCCGCCAGTCCATGACGCTGATGGCCGAGAAGGTGGCGCCCCTCGTGGTCCGCTGAGCAGGCGCAGCACCTCTACCCAAGATCGAGTCCGCACCGAGCAGACCAATGCCGAGCTCAGCGGCGCTAGCGGTTTGAGAAATAACCCTCTTTCATTGCGTGTCAATGCCGCTGCGGGCCTGCACTGGAAATTGCAAAACCAAGAGTTCTGCACCTTCACTTCCAGCTTGCATCAGCAAGTCTTCCTCATGCGAGCCGAAAGCGACAGTCATGGTCTGTGCCTCGGCATTGTTAAGTTTGACGGAGCCGCTTGTCACAATGTAATAACGCCCACCGTAAGGACTTTGCGTCGGCAGTTGTTGACGGCTGCCGGGCGGCAAACGGACAAAGTGTGCCGCCAAGCCATCCGCGCGGGGGCCAATTAAATTTTCGACGCTGGGTGCCATGAGTGCAGGCAAGTCACTGGTGCCAACCGAGCCAGTCGGTACGCCATGAGTTTGTTCTCGTTTTTGTCGGACGCCCGATCTGAGTCGTTCCAGAGAGCCAGGCTTGTGAATGTACCAAGCCCCCGTGTCCCCCGACATGCGCATGGTCAGGTACGAGACGCCTTCTGGCCCTGCGGTGATCGGGCCATACGCCGTTTCTGGCGCTGAGTAATGGACGTTGAGCCGATTAACAACATGGTTTCCGATAGACCCACTACCGGCCATGATGACCTGAAATTGGTGCTCTAAGTGGAAGTGCGTCGGAGTCACCCAGAGGGGGTCTTGCTCAACTAAAAAAGCCTGTGCGCCCGGATGTCTTTGCGTGTGGGTGCCAATGATGTCGGTGATTCGTCCTTCAAAAGTGTCTTTTTTAAAGGCTTTTCTTCCGAGTTCTGCGGTTTCCCAGTTTTGAATTTTGAGCATCTGGAGTCTCCCAAGGAGTCTTAATCATCATTTTAAATGTTGAGACCTTTAAGTAATAACCCATCTGTCTCAGGCCATTTGAAGACGGACAAGCCAACTGGCAAGGTTTGATACTTATTTAGCAGTGCCTAATTTTTTGGCCAAGTTGGACGACTTTTCGTATTCATTCTTGATCTCCAGTGTGAACTGCTCCGTGGTCGCAGGCAGTAGCTGAGCGCCGAGCGACACCAGGCGTGTATTTACTTCGGGCGAAGCCATAGCATTTTGAATCATGGTGCCTAGCGCTGCAATGATGTCTGGCGGCGTTTTGGCCGGGGCTACAAAGCCGTACCAAACGGGTGTGGCGACATAGCCAGGCACGGTGACTTCTTCGGTCATCGCGGGAATGTCTGGCATTTGCGGCGAGCGCTGCTTGTCGAAGATGGCGATACCTTTGGCGCGACCTGACTTCAGGTGTTGCAGCACCAGCGGGCCGACGGCCGGAAACAGGCTGACTTGCCCGCCAATCAGGTCGGTCATGGCCTGAGCCGTATTTTTGTAGGGGATTTCGACAACGTCGATACCCACGGCCTGCTTGAACAGTTCCATTTCATTTTGCGAGGGGCCGGGGCCGGAAGTGGCGTAGTTGAGCTTTCCTGGATTGGCTTTGGCGTAGGCGATCAGCTCCTTGACGGTGTTGATCTTCAGGCTGGGGGTGGCCGCGAGCACCAGCGGAATGGCTGCAACTTTGACGATGGGTGAAAAATCGGTGACCGGGTTGTAGGGCGGCGTGAGCTTCTGGCTGGGCAAGATCACCAGTGTGTTGGCCGCAATCATGATTGTGTAACCGTCAGGTGCTGCCTTGGCCACGGCGAGTGTGCCAATAAGGCTGCCGGCGCCTTCTCGATTTTCAATGATGACCGGGTGACCCGTTTTTTCGGTGATGTTTTGCCCAATCGTGCGGGCCAGAGTGTCACTGCCAGTGCCCGTCGAGTAAGGCACGACGATCTTAATAGGTTTGTTGGGAAAGGCTCCTTGCGCTTGGGCCAGCGTACTCAGTGCGAGCAAGGCGCCACCTGCTACTGCCAAGAGCATCAGCCGACGTTTGTTGGCAGCGGCTGACGCCGACTGCACACCATTCAATTGCGAGTGTTTCATTTTGTCTCCTGTGGTGCCGCCTTTTTGAGTTGACGGCGTATTCGTATTTATTGACTTGCGAGAACCAACCCTGCTAGCCCTCAGATTCGGCTACCCCCCGAATTTGTATGACGCGCAAAAAAATTCTAACAGGTAGACAATTAGAATCAAGCGGGTTAGCATGGGTTTCGCCGTCTTTTTTGCAAAAATTTTGGAGCGAAGTTGACGTGCTGATTAGGAGAATTTGTGTCTGGAAATGCGTTACATGAACACGACTCGACACGGCCTACCGCGTATCGTGCTATCCCCGAGAAGTCGTCGCTGGAGGCTTACAACTTTGCTGACTTGCGGCGGCAAGCGCGCAAAATTTTGCCAAAGGGACTGTTCGAATTCGTCGACCGCGGCACGGAAAACGAACTGGCGCTCCGCACCTTGCGGGCCGCGCTGGACCGAGTGATGTTTCGTCCGCACGTGTTTGTCGACGTCTCGGCGCGGACCACCAGCACCGAATTTTTTGGCAAACCCAGCACGATGCCTTTGGCGGTGGCGCCCACCGGGGCCGCCGGACTCTTGTGGTTTGACGGCGAGATCGAAGTGGCTAGAGCCGCTCATAACATCGGTGTACCTTTCATCTTGTCGACGGCGTCCATCGTGTCGATGGAGCGGGTGGCCGCTGAAGCGGGTGGCCGCTTGTGGTTTCAGCTTTACATGTGGTCAGACCGCAACTTGTCGATGGAGCTTGTCGACCGTGCCAAAGCCGCTGGCTATGAGGCCTTGATCGTCACCGCCGACACACCGGTCTCGCCCAATCGCGAGTACAACAAGCACAATGGCTTTTCGCTGCCCATGCGTATTTCAAGCCGCAATGTGATGGATATCGCTTTGCATCCCCGCTGGTTTTTCAATGTGTTGGCGCGTTATTTGATGCGCTCGGGCGTCCCTGCGCTTGAAAACTACCCGGCCAGCATGCGCGTGCGTTTGGACGAGCCGCAAACGCCGTTCAAATGTGACTCCCTCAACTGGGACGACTTGCGTCAGCTTCGAAAAAAATGGAGTGGGCCACTGATTGTCAAAGGCATCTTGCGCGCCGATGATGCGCTCAGGGCGCACGAGTGCGGGGCTGACGCCATCGTCGTTTCCAACCATGGCGGGCGAAACCTAGACGCTTCGGTGCCGCCTTTCACGGTCTTGCCTGAAATCGTCGACACTCTGGGTAAGCGCATGGACGTCTGGGTCGACGGTGGCATGAACCGTGGCAGCGACGTGGTCAAAGCCATCGCCATGGGTGCCAAGGGTGCGCTGGTGGGGCGCGGCCCTTTGTGGGGTGTGGCTTGTGATGGCGAACCCGGCGCCCGCTTGGCGCTGCAAATCTACAAGGACGAAATGGACCGTGTCATGGCGTACGTTGGGGCCAGCAGCGTGGCTGCGTTGGATCGCGACCTGTTGTATCTGGCGTGAGCCTGTCACGGCCCTCGGTATTCACGCTGTTCATGGGCAAGCTGTGTGCTACGCTTTGAGAAGATTTTTTACAACTTAACCTGTCTCTTAAGCGCTTATGTCGATGAATGCCAGTTACCGCGTCAAAGGCCTTAATACCGCCGCCACCAAACGACCCAAGGCAGCCGAGATGGTTGCAGCTGAGTTACGTCATCAAATTGTGACGGGCAAGCTCAAACCGGGTGACAAGCTGCATCCGGAAAACGTGCTTCAAACTGAGTTCAATATTTCTCGGCCCACGCTGCGAGAAGCGCTACGCTTGCTGGAGTCGGAATCTTTGATTTCCATCACCCGTGGCAAGTACGGCGGCTCGCGGGTTACCTCCGTTGACTTGGGCGCGGCCGCGCGTCAGGTCGGTGTATTTTTACAAATTGAAGGCACGACGTTGGAAGACGTGTGGCTGGCCAGAACCATCATCGAGCCACCTGCTGCGGGTTTGATGGCCGCTCAGAGAAATGCGTCTGCCTTTGCCGCTTTAGACGCCAATATTGCCGCGGCCCGCGAGGTGGCGCAAAGCGACCCGATTCGCTATGCAGACTTGAGTGCTCAGTTTTCGATTCTCATCACACAGAATTGCGGCAATAAAACCATCCAACTTTTGTCCGCGCTGATTTACGACATCATCCGCAAACAGCACGAGCACATCACCGAGCGTACCTTGGCCAAGGCTGGTGTCGACAAGTTGCGGCAAGACAGTATTCGAAGCCGAATTGAGGTAGTCGAATTGATGCGCAACAGCACGCCGGCAGCTGTAGAGACGTTCTGGCGTGCACACCTGCTACACATGCGCGATTTGGTCATGAGCGCCTACAAAACACCGATGACCATCGAAGTTTTGAATGAACCGGTTGGCAAACTTCGACCTGTCGGCAAGGTCAAGCGAGCAGACTCATAAATCCTTCTGCGAATGCGCAGGTCTGTAAAAAATTACCTATAACCTTTCGAATGCGCATGTATGGCACAAGCATCAATGACAACGTCTCAGCCTATTTTTTCAGTCTTGCGCCTAGTTCTTCCATTGGACGCTGAGACGTTCGATGGCTTGATCCGAAGTCATGCCAATATGGGTCTGCAAGTGCTCAAGTCATAAGGTGAAGATCAAGCCGTGCGGCTGGCCATGGCGACGATGCACGCTTACCACGTGTCGTCAGCGAAGGATGATTTGCCGGATGTTTGGCGCGTCAATGAAGCCCTGTTGAAAGCCAGTCCGCACCTGTTGGCTGTGTCAACTTATGGTGCCAGTTACGACAAGGTGGATGTCCCTGCCTGCCCCCGTTCGGGTGTCTGTGTGTTTAATCAAACCGGCAGCAATGCGCGTGCCGTGGCTGAGCACACTTTAGGGATGACAATAGGGCAACACAATTTTGATTGGGCGGTTGGGATAAGCTCCTTGCGCTTGGGTCCAAGTGGGCACAGTTAAGGCCAGCGCAGCCGCCACTTTGGAACCTATTTGTATCCAATTTAGTTTGTTCATTTTAGAACTAATTCTGTTGTCTTTGATGCTTGTCTCCTTTATGTAATTGATGGGTCTCTGAAAGTGGGGTTCCTGCCATTGAGATGATGCTTCAATTCATGAGAATTGACTTTAGGAAAGCTTCAATCTCGCTAGGACTCAACCAGGGGCTGAGAATTTCTTTGGCTTCTTCAGCCTTCCAAGGCCTGAATGCTTGTGGTGTGTCTGGCACACTGCGGCTGAAACGCGGTGCAGGCGCGGGCTGTGTGACACCTTCAATTTCGAGATAGGTGCCGCGCGCTTTGAGGTGGGGATGCTCTGGTGCCTCTTTCAAATTCAATACCGGTGCGAAGCAAGAATCTGTGCCTTCATATACTGCGCACCAATGATCCCTGCTTTGCGTGCGAATACGATTTGCAATGTGTTGTTTCGCTTGAGGCCATTGGTCTTTTTTCCATTGGTCTGCTAACAGTTCTTCCAAGCCCAAGATCTTCAAGGCTTGCGCGTAGAACTTGCTTTCTACCGCGCCCAGAGTGACCCATTTGCCATCTGAACATTCATAGGCATCATAAAAAGGTGCGCCCGAATCAGTGGCGTTGGTGCCACGCTCTGTAGACATGATACCTGCCGCAAAACTGCCGTGAGGTTGCGTCATCAGGGAGGCCACGCCATCGACCATGGCCGCATCAATCACCTGCCCTTTACGCGATGACTTGGACTCGTAAAGCGCTGCCAAGATGCCCATGAGCAAATACAACGTGCCCCCGCCAAAGTCGGCCACCAAATTGATGGGCGGCACAGGCGCTTGCCCCTCTCGGCCAATGGCATCTAGTGCCCCTGTAAGTGCGAGGAAATTGATGTCGTGCCCCACGACCTGTGCCATGGGGCCCTCTTGGCCCCAGCCCGTGATACGGCCATAGATGAGTCGAGGATTTTTAGCAAGACAAACTTCAGGCCCCAAGCCTAGACGCTCCGTGACACCGGGCCTGAAACCTTCAATGAGTACGTCAGACCGGCTGACCAAATCAAGCACAAACTCAATGGCTTTGGGGTCTTTTAAGTCAACGGGAACGGACCGACGGTTTCGAAGCAGTAGGTCAAATTTTTGAGGGCGTGACACACCCAAGCCCACTGGTTCTTTGCGATCAATGCGAAGCACCGTGGCACCCATGTCCGCCAACAGCATGGCCGCCATGGGGCCAGGGCCGATGCCCGCCAGTTCAATCACCTTTAAACCATGCAAGGGGCCCATCAGAACTCCGTTGTTTAGAAAGGCGCGAACTTCTTGCCCAACAATTCGCGCGAAATGATACCCAAGTGAATTTCACGAGGGCCATCGGCAGATTCCATGCCCAAGCAATCGCGCAGACGTTGTTCGTGTGGCAAATCTTTGGCCCAACCGTAATGGCCATTTAAACGCATGCACGTATAAAGGACTTCATTGGCCGTTTTCACACCCCACCACTTGGCCATCGATGATTCTGAATCGTGACGTTTGCCTTGATCCTTGAGCGACAACGCACGGTAGCACAGCATGCGCGCTGCTTCAAGTTTGGTGGCCTCTGTGGCCAACTCATTGGCAACGCCCTGCCACTGCGAGGCAGACTTGCCCATGATCTGGCGTACCTTCAAATATTCAATGGTTTCTTCCAATGACTTTTGCGCGGCACCAATACAGGCCAAGGGTACAAAGTTACGGTTGTACCCAATGATGGTCATGGCCCAAATGAAACCTTCGTTTTCTTTGCCAACCATGTTCCGAGCAGGAATGCGCATATCGTCAAAGAAGAAACTGCCACCGCGGTCTAAGCGTTGGCCCATGCGGTCAAAGTTAGACGTAGACAAACCGGGTGTGTCGGTAGGGACCAAGAAAAACGAAAGCCCGCGAGGACCTGGGCCACCCGTGCGTGCAGAAACGAAAACCACTTTAGAAACACCCGTGAAGGTAACGCTGGTTTTCTCGCCATTCAAAACCCAATGATCGCCATCGCGCACAGCTTTGGTGGTAATGTTGCCAGCGTCGGCACCACCACGTGGCTCAGTGAATGCCAATGACATCATTTCGCCATTAGCAATACGAGGGATCCATTCTTCTTGCAATTCAGGGTGCATGGACGAGGCCATCTCGCCCAAGTGAATGGCATTGGATACGATATAGCGAATTTGATGGTCGCCACGGCCAATTTCTTCACACACAATGCCGCAATCCACAAACGAATAGCCTTGACCATCGTACTTTTCAGGCAAGCGCAAACGCAATAAACCCATGTCCACAATTTTTTGCGTGAACTCAGGCGTCAGAAATTCACCCGTGCGATCCCAACGTTGATAGTTGGGCAATAGTTCAGCTTCTGAAAACTTGCGTACGGCTTGACGAATTTCTTCTTGCTGGTCGGTAAAGCCAAATTCCATGTTTTTTCCTTAAGTTAGTTAATCGGTGATGTGTTTTGCGTTTGATTCGGTGTAGTAGGGCCCAGCGATAGGTTCACGCCATGGTGAGAAGGCTTCCTTTTCATACACCTTAGGGCCCAGCATGAAATGCTTGACGCCTTCCATGCTTTCAACGCCCGGCAAATTGGCGTCATAAAACTCTGAGGACTTGGCAGGGCGCGGACCCGCCTTGGACACATGGCCCATCGATGGACGGCCAATGATTTTTTCCAACTGCCAGACACACCCAATTAGTTTGTTCATGTCAACGCCTGTTGGAATGCCCATACCTTCCAACATGTGCATCACATCTTCAGTAGCAGCCATGCCGGCCGCACGGCCGTTGCCGCTGTATTGCCCACCGCCCAAACCACCTAGCGTGCCTTCAATGACCAGGGTATCGCTAGGATCAAGTGTTTTCAAAGCGGCATAAATGCAGGGCAAGGCCATGCCTCGGCCGTTGTGCATGTGCACATGAAAGTGTTTGACTATCGGCCAACGACGCTTGATTTCCTTCAAGTCCTCTTCCATTTCATGAGGGAGACACCAGCTTTGAGAATCGTGCAAACTAATTTCATGAACCTCCAAACCAAACGATTCAATCAAGCGCGTTTGGTGTTCAATGTAAGAAAGGCGATAGCGCTGCGTAAACTTGCCCATGAAATTGGAGCCCCAAGCTGATGCCACTCCAATGCTGGCTTTGCGAATACCGCGGTCGCAGGCATCTTGAATTTGGTTAGGCCAGAAGTCCATAATTTGTTCAATAGACCGGTTGACGTTGCGACGTTGGTGAATGTCGCAAATGTCAATGAACAAGGTGCACAACTCTTCTTCCACTGTTAGGGGCGGCGAATGTTGCTCAGCTTGCTTTTTGGCTTTTTGGTTGTGAATGAACGACAAATAAGTCACACCCGCCTTGGGCTTGAAGCTGCGCAGCAGTTCTTCAAAACAGGCCATTTGCGGCACAAACCTTGGGCTCACAAATGCGCCCAAGGTGAGACGCTTCAAACCCGTCTCGGACAAAGCGTGCAGCAAGTCAACTTTGTCTTGCAAAGGAATGGCGACATCTTCAATGCCAAACACTTCACGCATGACCTCTTCGTTGTAAATGACATGGGGCCAGCGACGAGTTGCAGCTGTGTGTGAATGTTCAATGTGCATCATGTTGAATTTAATTGTATAACTATTTAAAAGATCTGCAAGCTGTTTTTTTTAAATAGATAGACATTTAAGCGCCTCTCTCATCAACCCACAATACCTCTCAGACGCAAATCGGCAAGCTGAGCGTCTGTGAGGTGCAACTCAGACTGCAACACATCTTGGGTTGATTCACCCAATCGCTGCCCTGCCCACCGAATAGCACCCGGGCGCCGAGCAAGCCTGGGTACCGGTGCAGTGATGCACACATCACCTCGGTCATGATCAGGGACATCTACGAAGTTACCGCGTGCTATCACTTGCGGATGGTTCATCAAATCGGCAATGTTTTGAATTTTCGCAACAGGTACCTCTGCGGCTTCGCAGGCTTTCAATACCTCATCGGTGGAGCGCATCTGAAGCCAAGTATTGATTGCTACATCAATTTGAGGGCGATTTATGACACGATCTTTGTTGAGTTTGAAGGCTGGCATGTCGGTCATTTCGGGATGACCAATCATGGTCATCAAACGGCCAAAAACGCGATCGCCGGTGCCGCTGATGAAAATCCATTCCCGACTTCCTGTGAGGTAGGCGCCGCCTGGCGACACGTAGTCAGGGGTGTTGCCCGTTCGCTCTGTGATGCGTCCTTCATGCCGGTAACGCATGGGCATGTCTTTGAGAAAAGGAATCATGGTTTCGTAAAGGGCCATGTCAATCTCATCACCCGAAGGGTCTTTGTGGCGCAACTTTCCAAGCAACGCTGTGACTACACCAAATGCAGCCCACAAGCCCGCATTGAAATCGCACACGGGCAAACCAGCTTGCTGTGGGGCAGTGTCTTTCTCGCCTGTCACGTAGGCCAAACCAGAAAATGCTTGTGCATTTCGATCAAAGCCAGGCACATCACGCCACGGCCCGTCTTGTCCATACCCGCTGATGTGCACCACAATGAGGTCTGGGCGTTTGGCTTTAAGCCATTCTCTTGTCATGCCCCATCGGTCTAATGTACCTGGGCGAAAGTTTTCAATGAGCACATCTGTTTTTTCCAATAGCTGCCCCACCAACTCACGCCCCTCTGGCGTCCTTACGTCCAAGGCCACAGAGCGTTTGTTGCGGCCAATGGAAGACCACCAATAACCGCTGTCGCCGTCAGGCGGAAAAGCACCCAAGCTTCGCATGGGATCGCCCTCCCCCGGCAACTCAATTTTGAGCACATCGGCTCCAAAATCAGCCATCAAAGTGGCAGCAAAGGGGGCCGACAGGAAGGTGCCCAACTCGATGACCCGAATGCCTTGCAAAGCGGGTTTGGCCACGGCCGAGGGCATTAATGCATTCATAGTGAGAGTCAGTGTGTGTTTTTTTATTGTATAACCATTAAGAACCCAATGCCATCAGCACTCTTACCCGTGTGCTAGCCTCAGGTATTCAATTTGTTTGCTATCTCAGAGCACCCTCTAAATGATGAGTCCAGACCGAATGACACAGAGCATCGCCCCGGGGCCGCTAAAAGATCTGCGCGTGGTTGACATCACCAGCACGGTAGTAGGCCCTTGCGCCACGCAAATTCTGGGCGATCTGGGCGCCGACGTAGTCAAGGTTGAACCGCCCGGAGGCGACCAGTTACGTAACCTAGGCCCTGCCCGCAATGCAGGAATGGGCTCTGTGTTCCTTGGACTGAACCGCAACAAACGTAGCATCGTTTTGGACCTAAAGAGCGACGCCGGGCAGTTGGCCTTGCACCGACTGCTGGACAGCGCCGACGTGCTAGTTCACAACATGCGTCCCAGCGCTGCACGGCGCCTGAATATTTCTTATGATCAGTTGGCATCGCACCATCCACGACTGGTATACGCCAGCGCATCCGGCTACCGGACGGACGGCCCGATGGCAGACCAGCCCGCGTTCGACGAGGTTATTCAGGGCGCCAGTGGCGTCTCGGCGCTCTTCATGAAGGGCGGTGACGCGGCGCGATATGCTCCGTTCATCATTGCGGACAAAGTCACCGGTTACGTGCTGGCGTCTTCGATCGGCATGGCCCTATTTGAACGCGAGCGAAGCGGTTTGGGCCAGGAAGTGCAGGTACCGATGCTCGAGACCATGGTTGACTTCAACCTGCTGGAGCACTTCTGGGGCCGTGCATTCGATCCACCGCTCGGAGAGCCCGGTTACGTGCGCCTCTTCACGGCTGGGCGACGCCCTTTTCGAACTCTGGATGGCCATCTTTGCGTAACGGCCACGACCGACCTTCAGTGGGCTAGGCTTTTCAATGCAGTGGGAAGGCCTGAGTTGGCAAAAGACCCCCGCTTTGAAAAGATGGCACAGCGTAGCCTCCATTTCGCCGAGGCATTCGACGCGCTGGAAGTGGCAATTACCACACGAACTACAGCCGAGTGGATGAGCATCTTCAAACAAGCAGACTTGCCCAACGGACCGGCTCCATCGCTTACTGAATTGTTCGACGACACTTACCTTAATGAAGGTGGTGCGTTTCGGACCTATGAACACCCCAGCGAGGGCAAGTTGGTCACCAGTAATCCACCTGTTCGCTACTCTCGCACACCTTCCGCAGTGCGTCGACCGCCACCAAGGTTGGGTGAACACACGGCCGAGGTGCTAAGGGAACTAGGCTTTGGCGAAGAGTTCGTAGCCGCTTTACCAAGCTGAAAGCTGAGTGTGTAGATATTGCTGCGGGCTTTGGTGCCTCTGGTTACTGTGTCAAAAGTCTTTTCGATCTAGCTCCAATTTTTACGATAACCTGCCCGCTCGCTAGCGTCCAGACTCTAGACGCCCTGATACTGGCCAGCATGCAGCAAGCGTCTAGAGCTGGACGCATTGTCAAAACTACAGAAAATAGGCAATTACACAGTTTATTGCACATCAATTTTTTATGGCTTGCAACCCGCATAAAACAAGAATAGTTTGAACTAACTGTTTTCTGTTAATCAGAGGTTCTGTGGTCAAAGTTTAGGTCTGGGTGAATGCCTATTTTTTATTATTTATGGCACGCTTGATCGCACGGTCGGTAGCGTAGAGTTGGATAAACAGATTGATGCCGCTGCAAACAAACTGCGGGATTGCTTTGCTCAGTAAATGCTTTTAAATCAACAAAGGCGTTTGGTTTTGCCTTTATTTCTTCATCGTTCCGTTGCTGGACGATGTGTCAGAGTTTGATAATTGTGGATAAAATTATTTCAATACACCCGCTGCCGCTAGGCCAGCAAGAAGAGCTTCTGTGCGGCTTATCTCAACACGTTGTGAACATTTTTTGAAAAACTGAAAGTAAAGGAAGAAAATGCAAGTCAAAGAAAATATAAAAGAATCTGATCGTTGTAATTGCGGTCGTAGTCCAACAGGTGAATGTATTGGTTGTTATTTTCTAACTGGTGCAGAGTTTGAGACTAGGCTCGCGGAATATCTAGCAGAACAACAACACAAGAACCAAGCAGTGGGAACATAACCTGCAAGGCATGCACAAAAACTCATATTTGTTTTTCGGCTAGCATCAACCTGGGTTAGATGTGACGCAGGATTTAACATTTGCACCGTAAAAACTATCGTTCCAACAACACGACATAGTTCGACACTAAGTTTGTTTCCTAAATCAAATCAATCGATCCATTTTCCGTAGCACAAAAAATCTCTGACTTCTGACATAGCAGCGTCCTCAGCTTGCAAAGCTTGATTTGCTATATTTAAAAACCGCTGCTCATCAACCTCTATGGAAGCCATCGACCAGTCACTGAAGTCACGGGCCGTAATTGCATTGAATCTTAAAAGAAGAAAATCGGAATGGCGTGGGTCGTTTTCAATGACTTTAAAAAGCGAATTGACATTGGCTGCAGAGCCTTCAAGCACTTGAAGAAACCAGCCTGAATGTGAGATTAGAACTCCAGTGATTCCACGACTAGGATTATTGCGCAGACATGTGGCCATTAATTTGTCGTACTCAGCTCCTTCTATCAGTGAACGGCTTCGATATACCAATTGAATGAGTTGTTGATCAAGGGCTTGTATTGAATCGGTAAAAGAGGAAGTCATTTCTCAAACCTTTCGTTTCAAATCAATCATGAAGTTAGTTAAACAGATACAGCTTGTCAATTACGTTTTCGAAATATCACGACGTGCTGCCAAGGCAAGGTACTAACCGTTCGCTCCCAATCCAGTGCAAAGACTTCGGCTTCTTTTCGAATTTGCGCTTCGCTCATTTTATGCAGCGGCTTGATGGGGACCTTGGGGTCCTCTGCTTTGTACTCCACAAAAACCATACGGCCGCCCGTCTTTAAAGATTTCATCACACTGGTCATGACCTCGTAGGGAAAGGCCAACTCGTGATACACATCCACCATTACTGCGAGGTCCACAGAGCTAGCAGGCAGCTTAACGTCGTCAACTGAACTGAGCCTTGCCTCGATATTTGTTTGCCCTGTGCTTTTGATACTGTTTTCTAGCATACGCACCATCTCTGGCTGCACATCAACCGCCAATATCTTTCCGCCAGGCAAAACGACTGGTGCCATGCGCCGCGTTAAATAACCCGTGCCAGCGCCAATGTCAGCAACCACCATTCCGGGCTTCAGAGCAAGTGCTTTGAGTAATAAATCTGTTCGCTCTTCACGCTCACGTTCTTGCCGCTCGAGCCAAGGGGCGCCTTGCCAACCCATCACGCCAGAGATCTCACGGTCCAAGTAGCGTTTGCCAATACCGTCTGTACTTGCAGGAGACGCGGTATAGCGCGAACTGGTGCGCGCAGTCTGAGCGAGCGTCAAACCTGTTGCCAACGATGCAATCGACAAAATCAAAATTAAACGCAATGATTGAATGGAGTTCATTGTTTTACGTGCCTCGCCAATTCGGCGCAGTGGTTTTTCATTAAGATGGGTAAAGTCTGCAAGTTTAGATCAGACATAAAACCTTTTGGATTCATGGATAGCGAGTTCACCCCTCACATCTTCAAGCGCCTAGACAAGCGTCTATCTTTTCTCCGCGCAAAGTGACGCAGCTGAGTGCAAAATCCACGAAATTGCTGGGAAAACTGTAAATTACAGTTTTCAGTCAATTAAACAAAATATTTCACGCTTGGCATTTATCGATATAAGTTATTGATTTATATGGATTTTTAAGGAACCCGGCTTTCTGTTAATCAGAGGTTCTCAGGTCAAAACTTAGGTCAGGGTGAATGCCTATTTTTATCAGTAATTGCGCATTTGAATACACAGTCGCGGTGTAAAGCAAGCTGCAAAAATCGATCAGCATAATGCGCACCCTGCTCCGGTTTTCAAACCATTTTTCGCCTACCTACAAGGGAAAATGGTAAAAAACCCCGATCAATGACCGTTCCAATATGCAGGAATCAGTTTTATGAAACCATTTCAAAAGTTTGGCGTTTAAACCTATTTCGGTTAAGAGCTCAAATTCAGAAACGATACGATTATGTTAATGAAAGCCAAAGCCGCAGCTCGGCGCACTGAAAGTATCAACAAAGTTGCCCCAATTGCATTGGTCATTGGCAGCGGTTTTGGTGGCTTAGCCTCCGCTGTTCGACTTGCGGCCAAGGGCTGGCGCGTGCAGGTGCTGGAAAAGCTAGATGTGCCCGGTGGTCGCGCACGAGTGCACCATTTAGACGGGTATACCTTCGATGCAGGGCCAACCATCATCACTGTCCCATTCTTATTAGAGGAGTTGTGGGCACTTGCTGGACGAAAGCTAACTGATGACGTTGAACTGCGTTTGATCGATCCCTTTTACCGTGTCCGCTTTGCAGATGGTGACCACTTTGATTACAGCGGCGACCCCGATCGCATGCTCTCCGAGGTGCTGCGAATCGATCCAACAGCGGGGCCTGGTTACGCCGCTTTCATGGAGGAGGCAGACACTTGCTACAAATTGGGCTTTGAATCCCTCGGCTGCCATGCTTTCGATAGCGCAGGCGACTTGCTCAAAGCAATTCCCTCAATGGCCCGCATGAAAGGTTGGCGCAGCTTGCATGCCATGGTTGCCAGCCATCTCAAGCACCCCAAACTTCGCCAAGCGATGAGTCTGCAGTCGCTTCTAATCGGTGGTAATCCTTTTTCTGTGACTTGCGTTTACTCGCTAATCAACGCTTTGGAGAGGCGTTACGGCGTTCACTGGGCTATGGGCGGCACAGGGACTTTGATCAACGGCTTGGTTGATTTAATTGAGGGCATGGGGGGCAGTCTGCGAACTGGCGCTGAAGTACGCCGCATAGAAGTTACAGCTGGTCGCGCTACTGGCGTTACGCTGGCCAATGGTGAGACATTGCCCGCTGATATTGTGGTCTGTAATGCAGATACGGCCTGGACTTACAAAAATCTGATCGATATCAAACATCGCAAGGTCTGGAGCAACGCCAAAGTTGATGCCGGTAAGTATTCGATGAGCTTATTCGTTTGGTACTTCGGCACAAATAAGCGCTACGAAGATGTACCGCACCACATGATGCTGCTTGGGCCCCGTTACGAGGGCTTGCTGAAAGACATTTTCAAGCGCCACCACCTGGCTGAGGATTTCAGCCTTTACCTGCACCGCCCAACAGCGACGGATCCTGCCATGGCACCTGCTGGCTGCGATACGTTTTACGTACTTTCACCGGTTCCCCACCTTCAAAGCGGTACCAACTGGGCCGAGCAAGCTGAGCCCTACCGAGTGGCCATTGCCGAGGCGCTGGAGAAAACCGTACTGCCAGGCTTGCGTGAGCACCTAACAGTTTCGTTTGTAACTACACCTCAAGACTTTCAGGACAATTTGTTGTCGTACAAAGGCGCAGCATTTGGTCTAGAGCCACTGCTACTGCAGAGCGCCTGGTTTAGACCGCACAACAGAAGCGAAGATGTCAAAGACCTGTTCATGGTGGGCGCAAGCACGCATCCGGGTGCTGGCATTCCGGGAGTGCTGATGTCCGCCAAAGCGCTGGAAACGGTGCTGCCGGATTTAGCTACTTTGAGGCGATGAATAGGATGAGCCCTTATGGTTTGTTGTTAGATCAAACGCTTGCCGTCTCTCAGCGATTACTGCTAGAGCAGTGGCGCCAACGCCGGGGCTTGATCTTTTGGGCAGTTTTTCCAGCAGCCATGATGCTGCTGTTTGGCTTGGTCTACGCTCACAACGCCAATATGCGCGCAGGATTAGATGCTGCTGCTGCCGGCATTCTGATGGGGGCAGCACTTTTTTTTAGCTGCCTTGGCGGCACAGTCTCAATCATCGCTGCAGAGCGCGAGCGCCGAACTCTGCGCCGCTTGCTGGCTTCACCACTGCACCCTGCAGCTTACTTTTTGGGCGTGGTACTTGCACAAATGGTATTGGCCGCCGTACAAGTATTGATGCTCTACAGCATCGCTTGGTTCATAGGTGCGCGATACCATGGCAGTTTGTTGTTGGGCGGCTTGATTTTGCTGCTGTCTGTTTTTGCCTACGTCGGCATGGGTTTCTTTTTGGGCGCTCGTTTTGCTCGACGCAGTGAAGAAGTGGTAGTAGCTTTGTCAGCTATCGGCGTGCCGTTGTTGGTTCTTGGCGGCACTTTTTTCCCACTAGAAATTATGCCTGCCGCTATGCAAACTATGGCACAGCTAAACCCCATGCTGCACATGAATCAGGCTTTTAAAGGTGTCGCTGCATACAACTTAGGTATCGCTGAGTTGCGATTTGAGCTTGCCTTTCTATTTGTATTCTGTGCCATCTCATTAGCGCTAGGCTTAAGATCCTATCGACTTTTACTCGTTGAAGATCAAAAAGTATGACCGTTACCTTGCAGATTGATGGCTTGTTCAAGCGGTTCGGCGAACAGCAAGTGCTGAACGGCTTTAGCCTGCAGGTGGCTCGCGGAGATGTCGTAGGACTGTTGGGGCCTAACGGGTGTGGTAAGTCCACGGTGCTCAACATCATTTGCCAGCTGCTGCAAGCCGATGCAGGACAGGTTCAGCTGGCGGGTCAACCAATGATTGAGCAAAGCGTACATGCACGGACACGTATCGGTTACTGCCCGCAACAAAGTGCGCTTTACCCTGACTTATTTCCCCAAGAGAACATTCAATTTTTCGCTCGACTTTATGGCGTGCCAGCGGCGCAGCGCAACGCGAGGGTGGCTGAACTCATGGAGAGATTCAGCTTAGTTCCTTACGCAGCCACCCGCTCTGGGCTGCTATCGGGTGGCTGGCAGCAAAGACTGAGCCTTGCTGTCGCCTTGGTACATCGCCCCGAACTGCTGGTGCTAGATGAACCAACAGTTGCAGTTGACGTAGAGGCGCGAATGGATCTTTGGCATCTCATCGAAGGATTGCGTGATAGTGGTACAACCATCTTGTTAACCAGTCATCATCTAGCCGAGGCCCAGAGGCTGTGCAATCGAGTCGCGCTGATGCGCTACGGAAAAGTCGTGGCTGAGGGAAGCGTGCCTGAATTGATATCTCGCGTGCCCGGTCAAGCTGTGGTCAAGGTGCAATCTGAGGACAATCAAGCAGTCATTCAACGGGCAATTGAATTGGGCTGGTCAGTTTGCCAACATGCTGGAAAGATTAGTCTATTGCTCCCCCATAACTTGAATTTGCGGGAGGTAGTTGACGCGCTAGACGGTTCAAAAGTCAACGCAATAAGCATTGATCCAGTGACATTGGAAGATGCTTATCTTGAGCTTGTAGGTGACAGCTCTAGCATCTCCCTAAACTTATAGACACTTTTCATAATATGCCAATATTTCGTAATAAAAAATTCGCTCTTGTCGATTGTCTTACTTGCGCGAAGCTCGTTCCGTTGGCATTAATTTTATGCTTAGCTGCTGCCAGTGTCTCCGCCTCAGCTCAAAGCAAAATTTACCTTTTGGGCGAAGTACATGACAACCCAAAGATTCATGCAGAGCGTTTTAATTTGATCGAAAGCTTGCTTGCCAAGAAATTCAGGCCCGTAATTGCTATGGAGCAGTTTGATCGAGAAAACCAAGCAATACTCAGCCAAGCGATGAGTTCCTGCAAAAACGCAGACTGTGTCATTCAAAAAGCCGGCGGCAAAGGATGGGAATGGAACTTTTACAAACCTGTCATTGAAACAGCCCTCAAGCTTGGGCTTCCAATCATCGCCGCTAATCTGTCTTCTGCCGACGCCATGAAAATTATTCGTAACGGCTTTGGCGCAGCGTTAAGCGACGAAACGTTACGCGACTTCAATCTGGGTAAGCCTCTTGATAGCGAGCTCTTTAGAAAGCAAAAAATAGCCATAGACAATGGTCACTGCAACATCCTCCCGAGTTCTGCTTTCAAGGGCATGGTCAACGCACAGGTAGCGCGTGATGTTTGGATGGCGAAGACAATTCGAGAAAACTCTACCAATGGCTTAATCCTATTGGCCGGAAACGGCCATGTCCAAAAGGATATCGGCGTCTATCGTTGGCTCAGCGACACTGAACGCTCTCGTACAGAGGTTATTGGCTTCACTGAGGGCGATGGTGCGACCGAGAAAGAGGCCGAAGGGCCGCTGTACGATCGAACTATTCGCGTCAAGCCGTTTGAGCGGGAGGATCCTTGTATAGCGTTCACAGGTCGAAAAAGAATACAGACCTGAAATAGATATTACTCACCTGAATATTTCCTAGCTAAGTTAATCATGAAAAAATTTGTCAGCATCTTCGTTTTCTTATTAATTTTTGATCGCGTTCTTGGCTTGCAAATATCAGCGTAAACCCTGACATCCCTTGTTCTTCAAATACTAAATTTTTTATAGGTGACATTTTTCTCATGAAACGTATATTGGTTATGGGTGCAAGCAAAGGCATCGGTCTGGAAACTGTCCAAAAAGCGATTGACTCAAGGCACCTTGTTCGAGCTTTTGCTCGATCTGCCTACGAAATTGGCATAAACAACCCAGAGCTAGAAAAGTTTCGTGGCAACGCTCTTGACCACGATGATGTGTGCGCAGCATTAAAAGATGTTGACGTTGTTGTTCAGACGTTGGGGGTAGGCTTAAAAGAGTTGTTCGCTCCGGTTAGTTTATTTTCTGAAGCAACAAAGTTGTTGTTGCCCGCCATGAAGAGTAGCGGCGTAAAGCGCTTAATTTGTATTACAGGATTTGGAGCCGGTGACAGTAGTCAGAGCATCAGCGCATTTCAGCGCTTGCCCTTTGATGCCGTATTTGGTCGCGCCTATGCAGACAAGACATTACAAGAGCAGCTGATCAAGTCCAGTGATCTAGACTGGACCATTGTTCGCCCAGGTGTTTTGACTGGTAAATTTTGCGCCGGAAATTATCAAGCTTTTGATCAACCCAAAGATTGGCGCAATGGCATCATTGCTCGCTCTGACGTCGCAGATTTTTGTATAAAGCAAATGACAAATACTGCAAGTTTTCAAAAGGCTTACGTTCTGGTTAAATAGTTAGCAGTTCGAAAGGGCACGGCTCCTAGCTTTGATGACTAGGATTTTTCTTTGACTATCGATTTAGTTGCAATCGAAGTGCCTCGGTAGTGATTTCATCTAGCGTCAGACAAACACCGAGCGATCCACTGCCCGCCCGAACAGGTAACTTTCTAAGCCTGATCACCATGTGCTTGATAGCAAGGTGTGCTGCACACGCACCAGCAATTCGGGTGATAAGTCGTTCTTGCGTTTCATAGTGACCGTCAGCCGCGAGACGGTCAATTTCTAAGATCAATGGGTCATAGTCAAAAACGTTTGCCATGTCATCCTGCGCAATAAGGACTTGATCGACTGAAATTCCAAGTGTCAAGTCCAGAATATGAAAATCGGGTCGAGTGTCCGTGGGACCATAAGTTCCGATATCTGTTTTCAGGTGCAGATCGCGCAACTCAATGACTGCTGAATTCATAGATTTCATGCCTTAGGCTTTTGCGTAATGAATTTCATCAGACCATCGCTGGCCTCTTCTATTAAATCCAGTACGTGTTCGAATCCCTGATCTCCACCGTAGTATGGATCAGGTATGACAGACGCTTGCGTTGTTTGCAAAAATTCAGCCAACCCACGAACCTTGTGAACATATTTTGCTGGGCATCTTTCTTCCAACAAGGCGCGGTTATCCCAATCCATTGTCAAAAGCAAATCAAATTTTTCAAAGTCATTGTCTACAACTTGCCTAGCTCTTAAATGAGACATGTTGTAACCTCTTTTGAGTGCATGCATCTGACTGCGTTCATCAGGTGCTGCATCTGGATGGAAGTTGTGCGTACCAGCCGAATCAATTTTGACTTTGTGCAAGAGTTTCCGATCTGCCAGCCTTTTAAAAAAGACAGCTTCTGCTGTAGGACTTCGGCAAATGTTGCCCATGCAGACAAAAAGAATTCTGTATTCTTGATCGATCATTTTGTTTTAAAAATTGGGGGTAGTCACTTTTAACAAATTTAACGAGTGATCATGACTATTTGGTCAGCATTAACCTGTAACTTTAACTCTACCAACTCACCACCAATTTGCAGCTTTGGAAATCCTAGGCCAATGACGCTGTGTCGACCAGGCTTTGCAGCAGGGACAGGGGCTTTATCGGTTATTACATCTGTGCCACGATTCAAGGCTCGGTCACCTTCACAACCAGACAAAAGAGCAGGCTCCAAAAGCTCAACGCCGCGCACTAGTACCAACTTAGATTTACGCTTGACAGACAAGCTCCGGCCTGTATCGTCTAACAATTTCACAGATTGGAACTGTGGTGACCACTTTCCGTCAGCGTTGAATCGTCCTGCAGTGATACAAGATGTCTCTGAAGCATTAGCAGAATGCAAAAATAACGCAGTTCCAGTAAGTGCGAGGCTTACTTTTAAAATTGAGAAAAAATTTTTGCAAGAAAAATTGACGGTCATTAGCAACTCCATTCTTCGTAAGTCATATGGCAATATTAAATCTATTTATAAAACTGTTTACGTCCGTAGCCTATAAGTGCTGAATGAATGCTCGATAAAACGGTCATAACGTAAATGATGTGTTTCAAAAATTATCATTGGGTCAATTGCTCAACCCTAGAAAGCAGTCATGCGAGGTAGCTAAGATGTCATCAGACCAGGCTTACCAGAACGACTGCCGCCAAAACAATATGCCCAAGCGTAATAAGAACAGAAAAGCTATGTAGCCATAAAAAGCGCTTTTTGTTTCCTGAATCGGTAGCACGGTTGATCGCAGGCATCAGCAACTGGCGAGCTGCAATCGCAGTCAACATCACGAAAGCCATCCATAGAGCATTAGAGGGATTTGATAGCGAAGATAGCACCATGGCTAAGCCCGAAGAAAAAATCACAAACAGGTAAAACGGTGGGAATGCTTTTCGAATTAGCATGCGAGCTTCTTCTGGCGAGAGGTACCGAAACAGGAACGCTGCAAAGCCCCCAGAAAACAGAAGCATTCCTCCGAATAACAACGCTATAACTAAAAGATTTGCCGCGTTTATATAACTGTCGAACATTGTCAAATCTTTCTAAATGGAAGTCTTAGCTTGGTCAGATCGAAGTTCATTGATGCATTTTTAATCAAACGTCTTAGCGAAAATTGTATTTGTCCGCTGGCTTTCAAAAGCATTGATAAGCCGCGTATCGTTAAGTCGGACGTTTCAAAACATATCGAAATTCGCTTGACTCGTTTTCTACATGCGTAGAAATGGTCCTTGCAACAGGAATGTACTCATCGTATACGACAGGATCTTTATATGATTTGCAAGCTAAGTTTAAAAAATCATCGGATGAGCAAAGTTGATCAATTTGCAGATTTGCAAGTGTGAGTTTGTTATCAGCAAGTTTTTTCTTGAGATTTTCAAAGATCAAATAAATTTCAATTTCGTCTTCAATGTGAAGGATCCATTTCCAAGCTTGTCCCATGGGAATTTCACTCTCTTCGTCACTTTCGTTGCGCAACATGTATGAAATTTTCATAAAATTCCTAAGACGTTTTTAATTTTAAAAAATTCGAGAAGTCAAAAATTGAATTGGGAGCAACTGGTATCTTTCGAGCTGGCAGAGGCTTGAAATTTCTTGCTAAAGACTTTGTTGACTTGGATGCGGGCAATTCAGCGTTCTCAGGTACCAAGTTTGCAAATGGGTAAGACTGAAGAAACTCTTTCTCTAGCTGGCAAGCTTTTTGAGCAATGGCATTTGCCGCTGAGGTCTCGGGAGATGAATGACTTTTTTGTGGTGCTGCGGTTGGCGAACTGAATGACGAAGTTGCATCCCAAACGGACAGTTTGCTCAAAGGTACATTGAGTTGGTAGCCACCGCCAGGGCCACGAGTAGCTCGAATAAATCCTTGTTCTCTTGCGTTTTTCAAAATGCTTTCTATGTAAGACAAACAGGCATTGGTCATTGATGCAAGCGCTTCTGCTGTGATGGTTCTGTGACTAGGCGTCTGAGCGATCAAAATCATGACGTTTAAACCTAGAGTTGAGCGTTTGCTAAGCATCTTGTTTTCGATAATTTAAAAAACATAAGTTATCATAAAACTATATTTTTATTGTGCAAATTTTTAAATATCCTAATTTATCTACTCAAAATCAATTCAAATTATTTAATTTGAAAAAATTACTCAACAACTGTGCAACTCAACGCAACGAGACTCAGGAAATCGTTCTTGCACACGAATATTTGAATGCCCGGTAATGCCTCGGGGGGTTTGCTTTTGAATTCAGCACCACACCCCCCCAGGCCAGAAGCCAATTCCCCATACCTTGCTGGGGACAAATTTGGCAGCGATTGTGTTTGTTGTGGACTGTTTAAATATGATGGCATTTCAACTTTTGGAGATCTCCATGAAACAACTTCTTATCGGTTCACTTGTTATGTTTTTTGCATCCACAGCATCAGCGCATGGTTGCCCTGGTGAGATGCGCACCATCGACGCAAAATTGCCAACTGCAACATTACCTGCAGCAGAAATGTCTAAAGTCAAAGCCTTGCGCGAAGAGGGTGAGAAGTTGCACAAGGAAGGCAAGCACACAGAATCAATGAAAGCCCTGGCTGACGCCAAAAAGCTGCTGGGCGTGTAAGCCAAAGCCGCTATTTTAAAACCCATCATGAATCGTCGGTTTTGGCTTGTTGGTGCGGTCACGCTTCCCTTTACAGCTTCAGCAACCCAGCTGCAAACCAACTTGGTCGAAGTTTGGAAAGACCCAAACTGCGGCTGCTGCAAAGATTGGGTGACCATACTAGAAAAATCAGGATTCTCTGTTCGGGTATTTGAAATCGGCAATGAAGCAATACGGGCTCAGCTTGGTATGCCTGCCAAGCTGGGTTCTTGTCACACTGCGCGAGTTGGTGGATATGTCCTTGAAGGTCACGTGCCAGTTCGTGAAATTCGTCGCTTACTACGCGAACAACCCAAGGCCATAGGATTGACAGTGCCAGGTATGGTCGTAGGTTCACCAGGCATGGATGGCCCTGCCTACAAAGGCAGAAAAGATCCTTATTCTGTGCTTCTAGTACACGTCAATGGAGAATCATCGATCTTTCAAAAATACGATGCTCTCGTCAACCCTGCACCCACGAGTAAAACCAAAACTTGACTTACTGGATTGACCTAACTCACCTAGTTTACGGAAACTTGTGAGGTCAAAGATAAGGTCAAGGCGTTATCAAAATGGCACGTAGAAACTCACCCAAAACTATCAAAGCGCTAGATGACCTCAGTGCACTTTCGACTATCGTTGTTGATAAACGCTTGGGCCAGCGGTCTTCAGCAAAAAAGAGCAGGCGTAATCGCCATTACGAAAAGCAGTTCATAAGAAATGCACTTGCCCACCACTTAACGAGTGACGATTCGGAACCTTAATCGGGTGTGTGATTCTCTCGGCACAAAAGTTCAATCAGCTTGGCTTGTATTTGCGCTCTCTTGATACGTCCGTACACGATTTAGTGGCCTTAGTTGTATTGCAGCTGTAGCTGTTTCAACGTGATCATTTCCAATGCTTTAAAGTGAGTTGCTTCTAAATCAACAGGTGGAGCAAGCCCAACATGAAAAGCTTCTAACCAGCGTGTTGCACACAAACACCACTTATCACCTGGTTGCAAACCTGGAAAACTACTGCCCGGGCGCGGCGTCATCAAGTCGTTGCCACGAGACCTTGAAAAGTCAAGAAACTCTGCAGTTACCGTGGCACAAACAACGTGCGTTCCTAGGTCAAATTCATTGGTTCGACAGCACCCATCTCGAAAATAACCTGTGACGGGGTCATGCGAACAGGCTACGAGAGGAGTACCTAAAACATTCATTGGCGTCATTTTTAAGCTTTTTCAACAAATTCAAGGGAAGACTATTAGTCAGAGGATTTTTCGACTGAGGCAAAGTAAGAATGTTCGAGCGCAACTGCAGGTGCGATTTGTGAGACATTTAAAAGATTTTCGCAACTTCGCGCGCGCGCGAAATAGCCCCCCATTCGCTTGATATAAACCAACAAGTCTACAAAAAACGGATGGTGGCAAAGCGTGGATGAATCGCCGACCAGCAGCAATTTGCGCCGTGCGCGAGTCATGCCCACGTTCATTCTGCGGATGTCAGAGAGGAAGCCGATCTCCCCTTGGATGTTACTGCGTGTCAATGTGATGGCAATGATGTCGCGCTCCTGGCCCTGAAACGAATCGACGGTGCCTACACTGAGCCTTCGTTGTAGCAGCAAATCATTCAGCACAGCGCTGTCTTCGATGGCGTCTTTCAAATAATTGATTTGTGCTCGGTACGGTGCAATCACGCCGATGGTCAGCGGACGCTGGTCGTGATCAGTGGGGTCGCAGGGCTCAAGCAGTTGCGCTAGGCGTTCCAGCAACAAGTGAGCTTCTTCGGGGTTGGCAGTTGAACGACTTTCGGGAATAGCAACTTCGTGATATGCACAGCCTACCGTGTCGATGAATTCCACTGGCAAGTCAAATGCGAAGCGCGGGTCGTAAGCGGCCAAGTCTGCATGGCGCACGCTGGGATGTGGCACCAGTTGGCCGCCATAAAACTTCTCTGAGCTGAAGCCCATGATGTGCGCGTGCATGCGGTATTGCATCGTGAGCATGCGAGCGGTGTCAGGCTGGCGCTGGATGCACTTTTCAAACAGGGTTTCGCGCAGGCCTTCGCGAGCCGCTTTTTCGCTTTTCACCGTGGGCGGTAGCTGGTGGTGATCGCCCACCAACACAAGGCGCTGGCCCTTGGCAATGGGAATCCAGCAACCCGGCTCCAAGGCCTGGGCTGCTTCGTCAATGAAGACGGTCTCAAAGCTCAGGTGGCGAATGTGACGGTGGCTGGCGCCCACCAGCGTGCAGGTGATGACCTGTACAGATTCGAGCACGTCCTCGGTCATGAAGCGCTCCAAGTCGTCTGCGGCTTGGCGCAGAGTGCGCGCTTCTTCTCTTAACCATTGGCGGTGCTGTCGCTCCTCAAAACCAAAGTTGCGAACATGCTCGCTTGCCGTGTCTCGGTGCTGCTCAGCGGTTTGACGCATCGCATGCATCTTGGCGTAGCTGGCGTGGGCCATCACCCTGGCGTCGAGCGTGTGCTTATGGAGCAAGTCCGAAACGCGGCTGGGATTGCCCAGGCGGATGACGTTGACACCACGCTCAGCCAGCTTTTCAGTCAGAAGGTCCACGGCAGTGTTGGAGGGCGCACACACCAGCACGCGCCGCTCACGCCGAATGGTTTCCAAAATAGCCTGCACCAGCGTAGTGGTTTTGCCAGTGCCAGGCGGGCCATGGATGATGGCCACGTCATGCGCAGAGACAGCATGGCGCACAGCAGCCAGCTGCGAGTCGTTGAGCGGGCTGGGGTAAAACAAGTCATCGGCTTTTTGCTCGCGAAAGCTGGCCAGCTTAGCGCCAAGCAACACGTCGCGCAGTTCGGCCAAGCGATTGCCGTGTGCGCCGATGACCGCGCTTAGGGCTTGGTTCATCTCGCGGTAGCTCACCTCGTCAAATGTCAGGTCAATGCCCAGCGTACTGCCATTCGTCACCCAGTCGGGCAGTGCGTCTTTGGTGGTAGCAAGCAACAGCTTGTTACGCCGCACGCTGGTCACCACGCCGCTGAGCAAAGGCCGGTCTGGCCCTGAGTAGCCGGGTGCATTACTAAATAGTGCAGCACTCGTCCCCACCTGAAACAAATGCAGGTCTTGCCGATGCGCAGGGCGCTCCAGCTCAAGCACCACCTTGCCACCAAAACCAATATCTTCTTGGGTGATGGTAACGGGGTACCAGGTCAGGCCGCGACGACGACGCTCTTTGATGTTGGCACTGGCATTTTTAAGCTTAAATTGCGCTTGCTCTTCCTTTTGCTCAAGTTGCAAGAGTGCACGCACATGGCGTAGCTCATCTTGAACAGCACAAGCTTTGATGCAGGATTGAATTGGTTCGGACATTCGAAAATTACTCTGCCCAATCAAACGAGACTGCAGCACTTTGACTATCAAAAAGCTTAACTACGCTTGCTTTGTGAGAACCAGCTATGGCTTTTTTCACAATCTTGTAAATGTCTAGATCAAAATCCAAGTCTTCAGATTGGGCAATATCGCTTAGCTCATCATGATCGTTGGCAATGCCTATGTAACACCATTTGTTAATCACGAGCATGTGCTTGCCGTCCTTAATGGCAATCGCACCTTCATGTGGCCAAACTGGCACCTTGTAAAGCTGCAGTGCTGTTTGCAACTTCAGGTTATGCACCGCCAATGAAACTTTACCAATGCATGCGCCTTGGCATTGTTTGACTTGGTAACCAAAGCAAGGCTTGCCCTCCTCCACTTTTTCAAGCCCCAGCAAAGCTTCACAAAGTTGGTACTTTTTGGCGACGGCGCCCAAATATCCCAGCGCTTCTTTCTTGTTATAAAAAAGCCCGTACAAATTATCTTGCACGCCGGGCAGTAAATGCTTGTGCGTAATAAGCGTGGGCCTGTGAAGACCCGTAGGTTCTTGGCTCAATTGCCATGCGCACAGGTCTTGGGAGCGGCGAAGCTTGACGTTCATGCTAGGCATTCGCTCTTTGATGAGCTTGGCCTCCAAAATCAAAGCACTCAATTCGCCGCTAGTTTCGATCCACTCGATGTGATGAACCTGTTGGGACAACTTCATTTCTTTACGCACAGTCAGTGCACTTTGGAAATGGCTCATGACACAACTGCGCATCGTGATGCTCTTGCCAATATACAAAGGGGCATGGTGCTCACCGTAAAAAATATAGCACCCCGGCGTGTCTGGAATCGCGTCGATAACAGATTGGCTGATATTCGGCGGAAGGCTTACGCTGCCCAGCAATTGATTAATTGCTTCAAGCAAGCGCTCTTGGCCAAAAGTCTTTTCACATACACGCCAAAACTGGAGCAGTAAATCGGCGTCACCTAAGGCCCGATGCCGCGCACTGACCGTCAAGCCATGAGTTGCGATGATGGTGTCTAGGTTATGCCGAGCTTGCTGTGGAAAAAGTAGTCGCGAGAGTTTGACCGTGCACAATACCTTGGGCCGAAAATCTAGCCCTAAGCGTTTGAATGAGGCTTTGATGAAGCCATAGTCAAAGCGGGCATTGTGAGCGACAAAGATCTTGCCTTCCAGCTCTCTTTTAATTTGCAGCGCGAGTTCGTCAAATGGGGGTTGCCCCGCCACCATTTCTGGCGTGATACCCGTCAATATCTGAATATTTTGAGGAATAAAGGTTTGGGGGTCTAACAAATACTCCCAAGCAGTTTCTTGCCCATTAGCGAGTGTCTTGATGCCGATTTCAGTGATACGGTCACGTTCGGAATTACCGCCGGTGGTTTCGATGTCGACAAAGGCAAGGACGGGGAATTCGGTGTCTGGAGATATCATTGAAAAGCCACGGATTTAAACTGCATTTGTCTCAAAGTCCGTGTACCGCTTTCTATGAGGTTAAGGACAGATCTACCAGTGAGTATTCAGGTATAAAACATAAAAGATAAAAGTTATAAATTTAATTTTTAAATTCTTTAATTTTCTCTAGTCTTTGCTCATCAGACATCTCATCACAGCGACTGCTTCGATCTGGCATGCGAAGCCATTCCTGTGTGCCTTCCCTCGGTCCATAAATTCGATTGAATTGTTTGAACACAGCCCAAGTAAAGAACGCCATGCTGATGACAGCTGCGTGCCCCACCATGTTGTAGCCAATTGCTTGGAAATCTCCAAAGTATGTTCCAAAAGCCAAACACCAAAAACAAGCCAGAAGAACGGTTGCCAGGTATCTCGTAAAAGCTGGTGCATGCCTCAGAGGATTGAGGTTTGGGTCTAAAAGACTTTGCAATTTTTGAAATGCGAAATTTATAAAATTTGAGATTGAAGACATGTAAATTTCCAAGAATTTTTTAATGGGTGTGCTGTTGTTCAAAGCACTGACGTACTATTGCAAATCACCTTGATGGTTACATTTTCAGACAGTTTTATCAAGCGCCTTGAACTGAAGAGGCCTTGGGGTCCAGCGGCAGGGGCAGGCCTTCAGTGATAGCAACTTGCTCAAGTGCTTTTTCGAAAAGTATGCGCGCTGTACCAGCGACTTGCTGCAAGTAAGCGTGAAGTTGCGCGTCGGCTGCGCTTTTGTTAGCGCAATCGCTGCTGTATTTTTCGAAGTAGGACACTTGCAGCAGTAACTCTGCCAAGTGGCTGGGGCACTCACAAGCTATTTCAGATGAAAGTCCCGCAAATTTTGTCAATGCGGCATCGCTAAACCGAGGTGGAAGTATGGGTTGTTTTATTAGAGTTTCTGCATTTGAAATTGTCAGGTCTACGGCTGCAGCAATCTCATCCGTCTTAGCTTTGACGCAATTTAGAGATGCCAGCCACTGTCCCAATAATTCGTCATCTACGGGTTCGTACAAAATTGAGGCCCCGGCGCCGTTCAACTCGGCTCGTCCTGCGGCACTGGAAAAACGGTAAACCACTGCCAACGCAGGTGCTTGCCATGCGTTTTGAGCAACAAGCAGTTCTTGTCGAGCGCCAGTCTGCAAACTAGTAGCGTGCCAAAGCAATAGGTCAACATGGGGCTGTACAGAATGTTGCGCGGCCTCGGTTGCTTCAACCAATGAGTCAAATACCGCCACCATATGAAGTGCTGGCCCCAATGGTCGGCGATCTATCAAGCGTTGTACACGACTTGCCAATGCCTGCCCTACTACGACAGTTCTCATTGCTAAATGCTTCTGCACTACGGGCCGATTGGCTCGCATAGTTACTTCAGGCGCGTGCATCATCTCGCGCATTTGTTCAGTTTCGAGTGCCGCTAACAGGCCGATTGCATGTCCCTTAGTAGTAAGTCGGCGTAGCAATGTGGCACGCTCAACATCGGCCGATGAATACAGCCGGTGACCTGATGCAGCGGTAATGGGGCGCACAGCTTGGTATCGCTGCTCCCAAATACGCAAAGTTGCTACCGGCATACCAGCAATGCGGGCAACCGCACCGCTTCTCAGGGTAGGGCCAGCTTTGTTTGCAAGTGGGCCGTCTACTTGGAAATCGATTTTGTTGGAGATCATGGATCAATGATTGAGTTAGTTATGAGTCGGATTATGCCTTTATTTCTAAAGGAAATTGGCTTTTTTGAGTGATTCTTCCGCTAATATAAAGACTCAATATCAACTCAACTCACAAAATAGGATTTCACATGATCAACAATCGACGTACATTTTTCATGACGCTGGCTGCTGGCACATCGCTTTTAGCAACTTCTGCTCACAGCCAAGCCAAGGCTGATGAAAAAGATCCACAGTCTGTGGCCTTGGGATATGTAGCTGATGCCACCAAGACCGACACTAAAAAGTACCCCAAATATGCTGCCGGTCAAGTTTGTACCAACTGTGCTTTGTATCAGGGCAAAGCGAGTGATGCCTGGGGTGGCTGCCCATTGTTTGCTGGCAAGCAAGTTGCAGGCAAAGGCTGGTGTAGTGCATGGGCCAAAAAAGGCTAATGGTGGCTGAGTCGGCCACAGTGCCACTGTCTGGTGCGGGCCGAATGCAAAGCGTTAACGCCAGTCGCGTACCTCTCACCCCGGGGGATATCCTTCCTGCATGGGTGTTTGCTGATCTGCGAACTGATCACGCGGGTGAAGTTGGCGCTGTCTGTATTTACCAAGGGGTGCTGCAGTTCACGCGCGATCCGGTGTTGAGAGCCTTTGCTGAGCACCACTTGGCCACTGAACAAAAGCACTTGCTTTTGATATCTGGTTGGTTACCTTCAATGCATTACAGCCGATTGCTTCCGTTGTGGCGTGTGGCCGGATTTTTGACTGGTGCCCTGCCAGCGCTGTTCGGGCCCAAGGCAGTCTACGCGACGATCGAGGCAGTAGAGACATTTGTGAACCACCACTACGAAGATCAGATACTTGCGCTGACCTCGCAGCCTGACCTCAAAGATTTACGTCAGACCCTGCTCGATTGCCAAGCTGACGAAGTGGCTCACCGTGACGAGGCGGCTGTCGCTTATGGACCCGCTCAACCCGGTTGGGTGCTACGCGTTTGGTGCGCCATGGTGAGCGCAGGCTCTAGTGCTGCAGTGTCCTTGATCCGCCACATTTGAACGACAAACGCATGACCGCCATCGCAGCCGAAATTGAACGCTTCAACCGCCTGAGTGCAACTTGGTGGGACAGCCATGGACCGATGCGGCCCCTTCATGTTGTCAACGCCTTAAGGCTTGATTACGTGGTCGAACGAATTGCCTCGCATTTGGGTCGGGACATCGCTAACGCGCTAAGTGGGCTGCGAATTTTGGATGTGGGATGTGGCGGCGGATTGATGTCAGAAGCCTTGGCACGCCTAGGGGCGCAGGTTGTGGGCGTGGACGCTTCACCAGGTAATGTTGCCGCTGCACGCCTACACGCTCAATCGCAGAACGTCACGGTTGACTATCGGCTCGGCGAACCCTCAGACGTGCTGTCTCCACATGAACGTTTTGATGTGGTGCTAGCGCTTGAGGTGGTCGAGCATGTGAGCGACGTGCCCGCATTTTTGACCGCTTCCGCTGCCCTTCTAGCGCCAAGCGGCATGCTGTTTGTCTCCACCATTGATCGTACTTTCAAGAGCTTTGCAGTGGCCATCGTTGGCGCTGAATACCTGCTTCGAGTTCTGCCGCGCGGAACCCACCAGTGGTCAATGTTTGTGCGACCCGAAGAGTTGCGGTCTGCTTTGGCTCCCTCAAAATTACACATGAACAACCTGCGCGGCATGCGCTATTTGCCGGTTGTGCACAAAGCCTCTTGGTGCGAGGACACAAAGGTCAACTACATCGCCACCTTCTCGCACACTGCCCACCACAACTCTGATCATTGAAAGCCGTCATGCACCATGTAAGACATCTGATTTTGGTGCTGGGAGATCAGCTCGACTTGGAAGCAGCAGCCTTTGACGGATTTGATGCCACACAAGATGCTGTGTGGATGGCTGAAGCCTATGAAGAATCTACCCACGTTTGGTCAAGCAAGCAGCGCATCACCTTGTTTTTGAGCGCGATGCGTCACTTTGCACAAGCACTGCGCGACTCGGGCCGACCGCTGCACTACCACCGGCTCGACGATACCGGCCCAGTCGCTGATATGGGCAGTCTTGGGGCAAAGCTGCAGGCTGATTTAGTCAGACTAAAACCACAGCGCGTGGTGATGACTGCGCCGGGTGATTGGCGCGTGTTCCAGCAACTCAAGGCTACGGTCGAAGCAGCAGGTCTGAAGCTAGAAGTCTGCGAGGACCGGCACTTCTTTACGACAGTGATTGAGTTTGCAGAACACGCCAGTGGGCGTAAGTCGCTGCGGCTGGAGTACTTTTACCGCGAGCTGCGTCAACGCTACAACATCCTGATGGACGACGGTAAGCCCGCGGGTGGCCAGTGGAATTTTGACGCCGACAACCGCGAAGCCTTTGGTCCTCAAGGCCCTGGCCCAGTACCGGCCCGCGCGACCTTTGAACCCGATGCCCTCACGCAAGAGGTTATTGCAATGGTGAACACACGCTTTGCCAGCCACCCCGGCACGCTTGATAGCTTTGCCTGGCCAGTTACGCGTAGCCAAGCCTTGCAAGCACTGCGGCGCTTTGTTAAAGAGCGTCTGCCGCTTTTTGGCCGCTACGAAGATGCCTTATGGCCTGGCGAGCCATGGCTTTACCACTCGCATCTTTCCTCAGCCATGAACCTCAAACTGCTCAGTGCGCACGAGGTGGTTCAAGCGGTAGAAGCGGCTTACCGGTCTGGCCATGCGCCGCTTCAAAGCGCTGAGGGCTTTATTCGCCAGATCCTGGGATGGCGCGAATACGTGCGCGGTATTTACTGGATGCAAATGCCCAGCTACATCGAGCGCAATGCCCTGAATGCCGAGGAAGAATTACCCGCCTGGTTTTGGACCGGTCAGACAGACATGGCCTGCTTGCGCGATACCATCACGCAAACTTTGGAACACGGCTACGCGCACCACATACAGCGCCTGATGGTCACGGGCCTTTATGCCTTGCTGCTGGGCGTGCGGCCTCAGCAGGTTCACGCTTGGTACCTGTCGGTTTATGTGGACGCAGTCGAGTGGGTGGAATTGCCCAACACCTTGGGGATGAGCCAGTACGGCGACGGCGGCCTCATGGCAAGCAAGCCCTATGTTGCTACAGGCAAGTACATCCAGCGCATGGGTGGGCCTTGCAAAGGTTGCCGTTACGACCCCGCGCTGCGAGAGGGTGAACGAGCCTGTCCTTACACCACGTTGTACTGGGATTTTTTGATGCGGCACGAAACACTGCTCGCCAAAAACCCCCGCATGGCTTTGCAGGTCAAGAACGTGGTGCGCATGACTGACAGCCAAAAGCAAGCTGTGACGCTTCGTGCCGATGCAATTCGCCGTGGTGAAGTTGGTGTAGCCAAATGACAATGTTTGACACCTTTCCGCCCACGCGCCAAGCTGCATTGGCCCGAGTCAATGACGTGAGACCTAGCGACTATGCGCGCAGCCGTAACGCCCTTGAGGGTGCGGTCACCGGCCTGTCGCCTTACATCACCCATGGATTTGTCAGCCTGCCCGAGGTTCTGGCCGGTGTGACTGCCAAGCACCCGCTGGATGTCCAGCACAAGTTCGTGTTCGAGTTGGGTTGGCGCGAATACTTTCGACACGTCTGGGCGTTTCGAGGTGAAGAAATTTTCGAATCGTTGCGCGAGGGCCTGCTACCGCAGACAAGCTACTCAGCGCTGTTGCCTGCCGATATTCGCCAAGCTGCTACCGGTGTGCCAGTCATTGATATGGCGGTGCGTACCTTGTATGCCACGGGCTATTTGCACAACCATGCCCGCATGTGGCTAGCCAGCTATGTTGTGCATGTGCGCAAAGTGGACTGGCGGATTGCAGCAGATTGGCTTTACGGTCACCTGCTAGACGGTGACCTAGCCAGCAACCACCTCAGTTGGCAGTGGGTGGCTGGCACCGGCAGTAGTAAGGCTTACCTTTTCAATGCAGACAACGTTGCCCGCTACGCGCCTTCACTTTGGCACAGCCCGGGAAGTGTGATCGACCAGTCCTATGAAGAATTAGACCGGCTCGCCCGACAACCCATTCGCCGCTTACCTCCCCGTGTTCGCGACGAGCACGACGCACCCATCTCAGGGGCGTTGATCGAACCTTTGATACTTGCAGAACCACCCTCCGACCTTGGTTGGGCACAGCCTGACGCTTCGGTTGTAGCAGGCCGCGATGTTTGGCTGGTGCACCCCTGGAACCTAGGCGATCTACCAACTTCCTTGCCTGCGAACACGGTTGTGATCGGAATGTTTATCACCGACTTTCACCGCGCATGGCCATGGAGCGAGCGACGCTGGCGTTTTGTTGCCAGCCGAATGGCTGAACTTACTGCGTTGCGTTGGCAAGGTGATGCGGCCTCACTCGGCGCAGCATTACAGGGCGCCGCCCAAGTTCGCAGTGTTGACGAGCAGCATCTTGAACCTTGGTTACCGCGCTTGGCGGTTTGCGAAGCCAGGATAGAGCTTTTCCCGGCCGTACTCAGGCGCTGCGACTCCTTTAGCCAGTGGTGGACTCGAGCATCGCGCAGCTTTACAACAGCATCTGACTTGCTGGCGGCCCGACAAGCGTCAGCGTGGTGAACTTTTTGAACCAGGCTTGTAAACGTGTCAGGTTACCGCACTTTTCAAAATGAAAAAAAACTTCCAAACTCCGCAAGAGATTCGCCAGCAAATATGGAAGGAACTCGGACGTGCAAGCCAAGACAGGCACCATGCTTGGCGAACGCCTGTTTTGGCGACGGTAGATGATTACGGCGCTGTCAACGCCCGAACGGTCGTACTTCGCAGCGTGGATCAAGCCAGTCAGACGCTCCAGATTTTCACGGACCAGCGAAGTCCTAAGGTTGTTGAAATAGTCAATGAACCTAAGGCAATCTTCGTTTTCTGGAGCGCTCGTCTTAACTGGCAATTGCGGGTCCGCGTGTGCGTATCAAATCAAGCCTATGGCCCTCATGTTGAAGCAAATTGGCAACGAGTCAAACAAACGGCTGCTGCCGCGGACTACTTGGGAGCATTGGCACCAGGGAGTCCATGCCCTGAAACGTTTAGCGCTCCAATACTGCCTCAGCAAACAAATAACTTTACCCTGTTGATTGCTCAAGTAACGGAAATAGACTGGCTGGAATTGGGGCGAGCGGGACATAGGCGTGCGCGCCTGCTACAAAACACTTGGCAATGGCTTGCCCCTTGAGCTTGTTCTCAACGGGCACTGGCTGCCTAGCCTCAAAACTTCGAGCAATTTAAGAACTGGAGATGTTAGACCTATTGACTGGTGAGATCACATAATTACCACTGAGTTCACAAGGTTACCAAGCAGTCTGCATAATTTATTTGCCACATTTTTGGCGTTTCAGGTCACCCTGACATTTCGGAGCTTTTTATGAAAAAGACTTTTATCGCTGCAGTTTTAGCCATTGGCGCAGCATTCACCGTACAAGCTAAAGATATCGTTGACACAGCCGTCGGCGCTGGTAACTTTAAAACTTTGGCAACGGCATTGACAGCAGCAGGTCTTATTGACACGCTCAAAGGAAAGGGACCATTCACAGTGTTTGCCCCCACAGACGCTGCGTTTGCAAAAATTCCAAAAGCTGACCTTGACGCTTTGCTAAAAGACAAAGCCAAGCTGACTGCTGTGCTGACTTACCACGTTGTTCCCGGCAAAGTAATGGCCGCAGACGTCAAAGCAGGCAAAGTAAAAACAGTGCAAGGCTCTGAAATCACCATCACCACCATGGGTGGCGTCATGGTCGACAAAGCAAAAGTTACTGCCACTGACATTGTGGCCGACAACGGCGTTATTCACGTTATTGACACCGTGATCATTCCTAAGTAACAGACTGGTACATCACCTTTGATATTGGCGCCGAGTTACAGCCTTTATAGCCAAATATTTCGGCGCCAGTTTCTTTGCAAATGTTATGAGCATGGAGAGATAAATGTTAATTTTAAAACTTAAAAATTACTGGGCTTCTCTGCCAGATTTCAGTATGAGTCACATATTGCTTCGGATTCCATTGGCAATTGTTTTCATACAGCAGGGTTTAAGTAAGTTTCCTGTGGATGCTGCATCCGGAGCTGCTTTTGGCATACCTCATCTAGTATGGTGGTTCGTTTGCTACGGAGAGGTTGCTGCGGGCGTTGGGCTTCTTGCTGGTGCACTGGCGACGCTGCCCCGAATCAGAGAAACTCCTATCATCGCGGAGATAGGTGACTTAATTACTAGATTTAGCGGCATCACAATGTGCTGTGTTGTCACGGGAGTTATCTGGGTAGTCATCAAGCCCGAGAGCTTAATTCAATTTGTGTTGAACGATTACCTTCACTTATCACTTTGGGTTGGCGGACTTTACTTTGCGCTTCGAGGAAATTGGGCGGTTGCAATCCAAAAACAAAGTCAATATTGACAAATTAACTGTTCAAAAATACAACAAGACGAACTACAGTCTGAGCATGCACTTCCTTCATCCAATTTATACAACACCAAGCAACGTAAGTTCTTTCCTTAAGAACCGCGGCTTTTGTATTTTAGATGCTTCAAGCGTTGCAGTGTGGCTCAATTGCTCAACTAAGGACTTGGATTCTTTATCGCCTTCTTGGGATAATTTACCCTCTGACAATTACTTGAAAGATGGCGGTCACTATCGCCGCCGCCGTCACAGTAGTTTTGTTTTTGAAAACAATGTCTGTGCGCAGGTGTCTCATCGAGCACATTGGCAGCCTCCGGACTACAACGCTCTTCATGGTGGCATGGAGCGATGGTTCGAACCCATACTCGACAACACGATCATCCAACCGACTTGGTCAAAAATCTTAACAAAATTAGCAAATACCGCAGCTGAATTAAATGCGTTCAAAGAGCAGCGTTGGTGTATTGAAGCGCATCAATTTCGCATTGATACGTCAGATGGAATTGGCAGACCTACACCAGAGGGTGCACATCGTGATGGTGTCGATTGGGTTGCTGTATTCATGGTGAATCGCAAAGGTATCAAAGGCGGTGAAACACGTGTCTTTGAAGCCGATGGTCCCCATGGCGAAAGGTTCACGCTATCAGAACCATGGTCATTGTTGCTACTGAACGATGCTCGCATGATTCACGAAAGTACACCTATTCAACCATTAACAGAATCAGGCTATAGGGACACTCTTGTTGTGACATTGCGTGAAAATTTTTTCCAAGATCCAGTCGGAAAAAATGTTTTTGAGCCTAGCACCAGTTGTAGCGATTAAAGATACGTCAATGATTGGAGAATTAATGCGATCAACGTTCAAGAAGCGTTCCCCATTAAGTGCTTCTAATGGCAAGAGACTGGATGAGTTGTGTGCATGGATTAGTGAGAACTCTGATCAAACTTTGGGCTGGACTCAACTTACAAATAAGAGTGGGTTTTCCAAAGAACAGTTAGTGGAGCTGTTTCTACTTTTCAAGCAAGTAACGCCAATTGCCTTCATTAGGCAAGTCAGGCTACAGCGTAAAAATAATCTAGCAATCAGTTTACAGCCAGAACTCTTCGAGAACGAAAAACTCTTAGTCATCGATAAAGACTGTCTAACCTGAACATGCTGCGAATGTTCTGGCCCCTACCCGTCTTAAATTGAGGCTCAAATCCAGCTTGCACTTTCATCATGGCGTTGTACTTTAGCTCCAACTGGTTCGAGCCCCAAGCCAAGCGTCTAAGTTTTCCAAAAACTAGTTTTACCGCCAAGCCAAGCGGCTGACTTTTTCGCGCACAAAGTGACACGGCTGAGTGCAAAATCTACGAAATTACTGGGAAAACTGTAATTTACAGTTTTCGGTCAATTACACGAAATTACAGGGACATCCCACCCTGTCAAGCTTTTTTTCTACTTGCTTAAGTTGTTAGTTCATTTTCTTGCCTTGTTCAGAATTTTCTCTACTTGCCGCTAACAGACGCA
>Ga0209768_10000087_pt1 | contig 56818 bp, 49 predicted proteins | sample LauGreSBDMM110SD_3_FD_187564 | JGI IMG/M metagenome (GOLD analysis project Ga0209768, IMG submission 187564) | Freshwater lake microbial communities from Lake Michigan, USA - Sp13.BD.MM110.SD (SPAdes) (version 2) | ecosystem: Environmental > Aquatic > Freshwater > Lake | place: Lake Michigan... | reverse complement strand
AACTACTGCATCGTATGACTCTGCAGAGTATGTGAAATCAGTAAGCGTTGGATCTATTGATAGGAAACGATCCTGTAGGGCTGCATCTGGCTTAACACCAGGTGTCGTTGCCTTAACGCCCTTCATGATTCCTGCAGGTAGATCCTTGTATGCAGTCTGGGAGTAGTTTCCATCTACTAGGTATGTAGGAACCTTGTTTGGCCCAATACCCTGCTTAATAAGTTCAGTTAAGACCTTTACTGTCTCATCAAAGCCGATGACTGCAATCGCATCTGGCTTTGCAGCCTTTGCCTTTGCAACATCTGCTGAGAACTCAGCTGCTGTTGGGTTGTAAACAATGTTTGTTGATGTTCCAGTAAATGCAGCCATTGCGTACTTAGCAAGACCGTTACCGTATGCATCATCTAAGTTTAGGATGACGATGTTCTTGCGGCCATCTTTTGCCATCAACTGACCAAGAACTGCTCCCTGGTAAGTATCTGATGGAGCAGAGCGGAAGTAGTAACCGTCATCTGCATAGCTTGTCAAAGTTGGTGATGTGTTTGCTGGTGAGAAGTGGACAATTCCAGCTCCCGCAATCTTGTCGATTACAGTCAATGAAACTCCAGATGATGCTGCACCAACAATTGCACTTACACCTGCTGAAATATGTGAGTCAGTTGTCTGTTGTGCGATATCAGTACTTGTATCTCCTGAATCACCACGGATGTGCTCAATATTTTCTCCAAGTACTCCACCTGCAGCGTTGATGTCAGCAACAGCTAAATCAACTCCTGCAAACTCTGGGGGCCCAAGGAACGCAAGGCTGCCTGTCTCAGGCAACAATGAACCGATCTTTAGAGGACCAGAAGCTGTTCCTCCTCCACCGCAACCAGCAAGTACTAAGCCAGCTACAGCAGTAGCAACCACGATGGCTGCCTTATTGAATTTCTGCATGTTTTCTCCTTTAGTAAGTTCCTTTATAAAAGGTATCTAGATGACCTTCAAAAAGGATCACCGAAGTATAACTATCGATTTGGGATTGGTAAATACTTATTCTGCCCCGATGGAGGCTTAGATCGAGGCCAAATCCAGGAAAATAGGGGTGGATGTCCAAGAACTTGTCGTTAAGTGGATTAGGAAAGAAAGTGCTCCGCCTGCTTTGGGTCGATTACCGCAGAGGCTACTTCTTTCATTGTCAGCCGCCTATCCATCGCTGCTTTTTGAATCCATGAAAAAGCTTGAGGCTCACTCAAATTAAGTGCCGCCATTAAAATGCCTTTAGCCTTGTCAATGGTTTTGCGAGTCTCTAATCGATCATGAAGATCTGCAACTTCTGTCGCTAAGGATTTCATCTGCTGATGTCTGCTAATTGCAATTTCAATAGCCGGCATCAAATCACCGATCGTAAAGGGCTTGACCACATAGGCCATAACACCGGCATCACGTGCTCGCTCTACTAATTCTTTTTGTGAAAATGCAGTGAGCATAAGAACTGGAGCGATCTCAATAATTTTTGCTGCTGCGGATATTCCATCTAATACCGGCATCTTCACATCTAAAATCGCTAGGTCTGGTCTGTGCTCAATGGCAAAATCTATTGCCTCTTGACCATTTGTTGCAGCGGCTACAACTTCATAACCAGCACCTTGAAGCATCTCAATAAGGTCCATACGAATGATCGCTTCGTCTTCTGCGACAAGAATGCGAACGCTCATCTTCGACTTATCCTTTCAGGATGTACCTGTAACAGGTGGTACATGTGACTAGCGTGCCTCGAGTCGGATTCGAACCGACACTATGCAGTGTTTGAGACTGCCCTCTCTACCGTTGGAGTACCGAGGCCTTAGGTCAACTAGTCTAACCTTAAACAGGATTAGTTCGGAAAACGAGATTTATTGATAAGCAGGAACTACGCCACCAACAGCGTCGCCTACACGGTGTACTCGCATTGCATTTGTTGATCCAGGAATTCCTGGTGGAGATCCAGCAACAATAACTACTGCCTCGCCAACCTTTGTGCGGCCAGATTCAATAAGCAAAGTATCAGCCTGCTTTACCATTTCATCGGTGTGCTTAACCATCGATGCCATCGCCGGTTCGACTCCCCAACTCAATGCAAGACGGTTAAAAGTTCCAACTTCAGGAGTAAAGGCCAAAATCGGAATTACAGATCTCAAACGGGCCATTCGACGAGCCGAATCTCCCGACTGCGTAAAGGTGACAAGGTACTTAGCTTCAACGATTGCGCCTACTTCTGCCGCAGCACGAGTTATTGCACCACCCTTTGTCCTTGGTGTTGTGCGAAGAGGTCTAATCATCTCAAAACCACCTTCTTCGGTGCGAGCAATAATTCGTGCCATCGTTGATACGGCCTCTATAGCAAAAGCACCGACAGATGTTTCTCCAGATAACATCAAAGCATCTGCTCCATCTAAAACAGCGTTCGCACAGTCAGTAGCTTCGGCGCGAGTAGGAGTTGAATTACTCATCATTGAATCAAGCATCTGGGTTGCAACTATTACTGGCTTTGCTGCTTCACGAGCTAGTTCAATGCAACGTTTTTGAACCAGAGGTACTTCCTCAATCGGCATTTCAACTCCAAGATCACCACGGGCCACCATGATTCCATCGAATGAATTTACGATCTCTTGCAGATTTTGAACTGCCTGTGGTTTTTCAATCTTGGCAATAACTGGGATTCGAATACCAACTTCATCCATAATCTTATGGACATCGTCAATATCTTTAGCATTTCGCACAAATGATAGAGCAATAAAATCTGCACCAGCTCGAAGTCCCCAACGTAGGTCATCCATATCTTTTTCTGAAAGCGCAGGAACCGATACGGCTACTCCAGGTAGATTGATTCCCTTACTATCACTGACCATTCCGGGTTCTATAACTTTGGTGGTTACATCATTGCCCTTTACCTGGGTAACTTCAACGGTAACTTTTCCATCATCAATGAGAATGCGATCACCTGGTTTACAGTCACCAGGTAGACCTTTATAAGTTGTGCCAACTCTGTCTTTGCTTCCCTCAACATCATCTGTTGTGATTGTAAAAATATCACCGCGGGAAAGTTCATGTGGACCATCTGCAAAGCGAGTAATACGAATCTTTGGACCTTGAAGATCAATAAGTACAGCTATGGGAACCCCAGCTTCTTTTGCACCAGCCCGAACAAGATCAAGACGTAACTGATGATCGGCATATGTACCGTGTGAGAGATTTAATCTAGCCATATTCATTCCAGCATGAATGAGCTCTTTTACTTTTTCGGCAGAGTCGACTGCTGGACCCATCGTGCAGACTATTTTTGCTCTACGCATAGTTGCTACGTTAGACCATAAGTGGTTTAGAAGTTGGTTCTATCGGCGATGGAAGTTGAGTTGCTCCGGTGAGATAGATATCAACAGCTGCAGCTGCGCTTCTTCCTTCCGCGATGGCCCAGACAATGAGGGATTGACCGCGTCCGGCATCTCCTGCAACAAAGATTCCTTCTTCACTGGTCTGGAAATTGGCATCTCGCTTAATGTTTCCACGTTCATCGAGTTGAACTTCTAATTGATGAATCAATGAAGACTTTTCTGGACCAGTAAATCCCATTGCCATGAAGACATAGTCTGCTTTGATCTCTTTCTCACTACTTGGTTTTGCCTCAAATTTTCCATTGATAAATTCGGTCTCAACAATCTTTATTGCACGCAAATTACCCTCAGAGTCCCCAAGGAACTCTTCTGTGCTGACTGCAAACATGCGATTGTCCTGTTCTTCATGTGCACTAGATACCCGATAGATCATTGGATACGTTGGCCAAGGTTGTGAAGTTGGTCGCTCATCAGTTGGTCTTGGCATAATCTCTAGTTGTGTAACTGATGCTGCGCCTTGTCGCACAGATGTACCCAGACAGTCAGCACCTGTGTCCCCGCCACCAAGAATGACTACATGTTTTCCAGCAACATTAATTAGTGGCTCTTCAACTTCACCTAATGCCTGTTTGTTTCCCCATGGTAAGAACTCCATTGCCTGGTAAACACCTTGGAGCTCGCGCCCCTTTATATTGAGATCTCGCCACTGTGTTGAACCGACTGCAAGGACTACTGCATCATATTTTCTACGTAGATCTGTACCTGTTAACTCAACACCCACATCTACACCAGAGCGAAAACGAGTACCTTCCTTCTCCATCTGTTCTAATCTGCGATCAAGAATATGCTTCTCCATCTTAAACTCTGGAATACCATAACGAAGTAGCCCACCAATTTTATCGGCTCTCTCATAAACTGCGACTGTATGTCCAGCCCTTGTTAACTGTTGAGCTGCCGCAAGACCTGCAGGTCCTGAACCGATTACCGCAACAGTCTTACCCGTTAAGCGATCAGGTTGCATAGGTTTTACATTATCCATGTCGAATGCTTCTTCTATTGTTCGAAGTTCGATTTGTTTGATCGTAACTGCCTCGCGGTTGATTGCGACCACACATGCTGTCTCACATGGCGCCGGGCATAAACGACCTGTGAACTCAGGAAAATTATTTGTTGCATGAAGGCGATTGACTGCCTCCTCTTTATCCCCACGATGAATGAGATCGTTCCACTCAGGAATTAAATTTCCTAGTGGGCATCCGTTGTGGCAGAAAGGAATGCCACAGTCCATGCACCGGCCTGCTTGCTTTTGTAAATGCTCAAAACTTTGTGGTTCATAGACTTCGCGCCAATCCTTAATGCGAACATCGACAGGGCGACGCTTTGGCACTTCGCGCGCAGTTGTCATAAAACCCTTTGGATCAGCCATTTGCTGCTACCTCCATTACTAGTTCATCAACTGGTAGACCTTCACGCTCTGCTCTCTCCATCGCTGCAAGAACTCGAGCATAGTCACGAGGCATAACAAGTGAAATACGCGCAAGGCTCTTATCCCAATCCTTCAACAGCTGACCTGCAACCTCTGAACCAGTCTCTGCAAAGAACAGAGAGATATTGTTTTTAAGGTTCTCAATCTGATCCTGTGGAACAGCGAGAATATCTACCATCTCTGAATTAACATTTGCACTCTCTAGATCTAGAACGAATGCACGCCCACCTGACATTCCTGCCGCAAAATTTCGACCTGTTAGCCCTAAAACAATTACTGTACCGCCAGTCATGTACTCGCAACCGTGATCACCGATTCCTTCGACAATTGCGATTGCTCCTGAGTTTCGAACACAGAAACGTTCGCCAACTACTCCGCGAATGAAAATCTCACCAGATGTTGCGCCATAGCCGATCACATTTCCTGCAATGACGTTGTTCTCTGATTTAAAACTGGCTTTTTCATCTGGGCGAACTACTACCCGACCACCAGAAATTCCTTTTCCAACATAATCATTAGAGTCGCCATAGAGTCGAATAGTTAGACCACTTGGAATGAATGCTCCTAATGATTGACCTGCTGAACCATGTAGAACAACATCAATAGTCCCTGAAGGCAATCCATTAACTCCATATTTGCGCGTTATCTCTGCTCCAAGCATCGTTCCAACAGTTCGATTAACATTTCGAACAGGCAGATCAATCTTTACATTCTCCCCTTTTTCAAGTGCAGCTGTTGCAAGTGATATGAGTTCGTTATCCAAGGCCGAATCAAGTCCATGGTCTTGCTTAATTGTGTTGTGAAGCGGACTATCCACATCAGGACGCACAAGTAACGGTGCAAGGTCTAATCCTGATGCCTTCCAATGATCTACTGCCTTACGGGTGTCAAGGTATTCGACATGGCCAATAGCTTCTTGCATAGTTTTAAATCCTAGTTCGGCGAGAATCTCTCGCACTTCCTCTGCAATATATTCAAAGAAGGTTTCCACGAATTCAGGTTTTCCACTGAAGTTTTTCCGTAGTTCAGGATTTTGAGTGGCTACTCCAACTGGGCATGTATCTAAATGACACACGCGCATCATGATGCATCCCGAGACAACAAGTGGTGCAGTTGCAAAACCATACTCTTCAGCACCAAGAAGTGCGGCAATAACTACATCTCGTCCAGTTTTTAACTGACCATCTGCCTGTACAACGATGCGATCGCGTAAACCATTGAGTAAAAGTGTCTGCTGTGTTTCGGCTAATCCAAGTTCCCATGGCGCACCGGCATGCTTAAGAGAAGTCAAAGGTGAAGCACCAGTACCACCATCATGGCCAGAGATTAAAACTACATCGGCATGCGCCTTTGATACCCCAGCAGCGACTGTGCCTACCCCTACTTCTGCAACCAGTTTGACGTGAACTCGTGCATTTTTGTTGGCATTTTTTAAATCATGAATTAACTGTGCTAAATCTTCGATTGAATAAATGTCATGGTGAGGTGGTGGAGAGATCAGACCAACTCCCGGTGTTGAGTAGCGAGCTTTTGCAATCCATGGATAAACCTTGTACCCCGGAAGTTGCCCACCTTCACCTGGCTTTGCCCCTTGCGAAATCTTAATTTGAATATCATCACTATTAACTAAGTAATTGCTATTTACACCAAAGCGACCAGATGCAACCTGCTTGATAGCAGATCGCTTGGAATCGCCATTTGCCATTGGGGTATAACGCTCTATCTCTTCGCCACCTTCACCAGTGTTTGATTTTCCACCAATTCGGTTCATGGCAATGGCTAATGTTTCGTGCGCTTCTGCTGAAATCGAACCATAAGACATAGCCCCTGTTGAGAATCGCTTGATGATCTCACTGGCTGACTCCACTTCATCAATGGAAATAGACGGCCTAGAACCCTGTTTGAATTCAAATAGACCACGCAAAGTCATCAGACGCGAACTTCGATCATTGACACGATCGGTATATCGCTTGAATATGTCGTATCGCTTATTTCTTGTTGAGTGTTGAAGAGTGAAAACTGTTTCTGGATCAAACAAATGTGGTTCACCTTCACGGCGCCATTGATATTCCCCACCGATAGGAAGGCGCTTAGTTCCGGGTACTTCTCCCCCAGGTGGATAGGCAATGTTGTGTCGAGCAATCGTCTCTTCGGCGATCACATCAAGTGAGACCCCACCTAAACGTGATGTGGTTCCAACAAAATATTCATCAACAACTTCTTGTGATAGACCAATCGCTTCAAAAACCTGTGCTCCCGTGTAAGAGGCGATGGTGCTAATTCCCATCTTCGACATTACTTTTAGAACGCCTTTACCCAAGCTTTTGATTAAATTCTTTACTGCTTTTTCTGGTGTAATTCCAGTGATGACCCCTTGAAGAACAAGATCTTCAGCAGACTCCATCGCCAAATAAGGGTTAACACACGCGGCTCCATATCCGATCAACAAAGCAACATGATGAACTTCTCGGACATCGCCTGCCTCAACAACTAACCCAACTGAGGTGCGTGTTTTTTCTCTAATTAAATGATGATGGACGGCTGCAGTTAACAGCAGTGAAGGTATCGGAGCATCCTCTGCATCAGCATCTCGATCTGATAAAACAATAATATGTGCACCATCGTTGATGGCCTGCGTAACTTCCCGCTTAATCTCATCAAGTCGCTCGCGAAGGCCGCTACCACCTTCAGAGACATTAAACAGCCCCCGAATTACATGTGCGCTCAACTCTGGAAAATCATCATCTGCATTGATGTTAATAATCTTTGCCAACTCATCATTATCGATGACTGGGAATGCAAGTGAGACTTGGCGACAACTTTCTGGGCCTGGATCAAGGAGATTATGTTCTGGGCCCATTGCAGTTCCCAAACTTGTCACTAACTCTTCACGAATCGCATCCAGCGGCGGATTAGTTACTTGAGCAAATAACTGTGAAAAATAATCAAAGATTAAACGAGGTTTCTCCGATAGCGCTGCTATTGGCGTATCAGTTCCCATCGAGCCCAAGGGCTCCATTCCATTTTTGGCCATCGGTGTTATGAGGATGCGTAGATCCTCTTCTGTGTAACCAAATGCGCGTTGCCGTCTGACAACAGAAGAGTGTGGATAAACAATGTGTTCTCGGGATGGTAGTTCGCTGAGCTTTACCATTCCATCTGCTACCCATTGTCCATAAGGGGCTGCATTTGCTAATCCATCTTTTATTTCGCCATCTTCGATAATGCGCCCTTGTTCAATATCGACTAAAAACATTTTCCCTGGTTGCAATCTTCCTTTTCGTTCAATATTTTCTGCAGGGATATCAAGGACGCCAACTTCAGAGGCAAGGACTACAAGCCCATCTTTTGTTACCCAATATCGAGATGGTCTAAGGCCATTGCGATCTAATACAGCTCCAACTTGATGACCATCTGTAAAAGTTACACATGCAGGTCCATCCCACGGCTCCATCAATGAGGCATGAAAGGCGTAAAAATCACGACGATTTTTTGGCATCGAAGCATGGTTCTCCCAAGCTTCAGGGATCATCATCAAAACTGCATGTGCAAGTGAGCGACCACCCAAATACAAAAGCTCTAGAACTTCATCAAATGATGCAGAGTCAGATCCATCCATCTGCACAATTGGAAATAATCTTTTTAGATCCCCAGGAATAAGATCACTTTCAAGAAGTGATTCACGGGCGCGCATCCAATTGCGGTTACCTTTAACAGTATTAATCTCACCATTGTGTGCAATAAAGCGATATGGGTGAGCAAGTGGCCATGATGGAAAAGTATTTGTAGAAAAGCGAGAGTGAACTAGGGCAAGAGGTGAGACGACCCGTTCATCTGAGAGCTCTGGAAAAAACTCTTCTAGCTGACCTGTTGTGAGCATTCCCTTATAGACAATAGTTTGAGAAGAAAATGAGGGAAAGTAAACATCTAAGCCATGTTCTACACGCTTTCGAAAACAAAAAGCTAACCGATCAAGGATTATTCCACTTTCGCCATTTTTTCCAGAGACAAAGAGTTGATGAAACTCTGGCATTACCGAAAAAGCAGTTTTTCCAAGTGAAGTTGAGTTGACTGGAACTTCTCGCCATCCTAGAACTATTAGACCCTCTTCGTCAGCAATCTTCTTTATTTGATCTTTGAAAGTAGTTCCTTTTGCAACGAATGCAATACCTGTGGCATACGTATTTGCAGGTGGAAGATTAAAATCAGTTACTTCTTGAAAGTATTTATCAGGGATTCGAATGAGAATTCCAGCACCATCTCCGCTGTCGGGCTCGGCTCCAGAGGCACCGCGATGCTCCATGTTTCGAAGTGCAGTCAACGCCTTGGAAACAATTTCATGTGTTGCGATTTTGTTTAGCGTGGCAACCATTGCAACGCCACAAGCATCATGTTCATTGGCAGGGTTATAGAGACCTTGCGCCTTGGGGTAATTATTTGCGAGGGCCATCAACACTCCTACAGATTGTCCATGAAATTGATGGGACATCCTTGGCCCGAACTGCTTACTGGGAAAGCCTAGCAAGAAGGTTGGTTTGTGTCGCCCTAAATAAGGTGAAATTAAAGACCTGAAATATTGGCAATCTTTCCGATACCGGCGGTAATGAGCATACCTAGGCTTCCACCAAGCATGACTCGGACTGTTGGAGTAAAGATTCGAGAGCCGGCAAGTCTGGCACTAACTACTCCGGTGATAAGAAGTCCACCTAAGGTAAAGATGACAATCGACCAAAACTTGGCACCCACAGAAGGTGCAAATGCTCCAGCAAATGGGATCAGGCCGCCGGCTGTAAATGAAATTGCAGATGCAATCGCAGCTTGAACTGGTCTGGCCTTAGTGTGTGGATGTTGACCAAGTTCATCACGCAAATGTGCCTCTAACGCATCTTTGTTGTGCATCTCTTGTGCAACTTGCATTGCTAACTCTGGAGTAAGGCCTCTTGCAATATAAATATGTTGAAGCTCCAAAAGCTCCGCCTCTGGATCAGCAGCCAAGTGCTCTATCTCCAAAAGCCGATCGGATTCTTCAACATCATTTTGAGATCTAACAGAGACATATTCGCCAACTGCCATAGACATTGCACCAGCAGTAATTCCTGCCAAACCAGCTGTTAGTAGAAAATCATTTTTACCCGCTGCTGCAACACCAATCATTAATGAGGCAGTAGAGACCAAGCCATCATTTGCCCCGAGGACTGCGGCACGTAACCATCCTGCACGATGCGTGCGATGTTGCAGGTTTCGTTTGTAGACGTCATCAAGGCTCATGTTTATCAGCCTACATTAAGACTTTGGACGCTCTTTAGAGGCACGCACAAAATATGCCAGCGAGAGTAGGCCCACAACCAGACTCACCCACACATTTATCCGTAGCCCCGCAATCGTGTTTGCAGCATCAATTCGGATTAATTCAATAAACAACCGGCCAAAACAGTATGCGAAAACGTAAGCGGCAAAAACCTGTCCTGGCTTCAGTGCCTTACCAAAATAAATCAGCGCTACTGCAACAAGAGAGCACCAAATCGCCTCATATAAAAAAGTCGGATGAAAGCTTTCAAACTGTGCATAGCCGCTTGGCCGGTAGGCAACCGGAACTTGTAAAGACCACCAAGCATCCAGCGGACGACCGAAGAGTTCACCGTTAAACCAATTTCCAAATCTTCCTATTGCTTGAGCAAACAAGATGCCAGGTGCAAGAGCATCGACAAATACTGAAAAAGATGGAAGGTCCAATTTTTTTTGCAGCGTTCTGTAGCGCAAGAATGCTCCGAAAAGTCCAATGGAGATTGCTCCCCAAATTCCTAATCCACCCTCCCAGATTTTAAATGCATCAATTGGTTGACCATTCTGACCAAAGTATGCAGCCGGCGATGAGAGTACGTGATAGATCCGCCCACCGATTATTCCAACAGGAACCGCCGTGATCGCAACCTCTGCAACTACAGACTCGCCTTGGGTAGCTCTCACCTTGAAACGTTTATCTCCCAACCAGATTGCGACAGCAATTCCGGTAATAATGCATAGCGCATAAAAATGAACTGTGAGCGGACCAATCTCCAACGCCGAAACTGTTGGAGTTGGAAAGGCAAATTTCAAATGTTAACCAGCCTCTACAGCTGAACGGAAATCATCCAGGCTGAAACTTTGCGTGGTTGGCTTCCAGACTTTTCCATTGATGAAAACCGTTGGTGTTCCTTGAATACCAAATTTCGCCATCGAATCAGCATGAGCTTGAACCAGATCTACTCGGGAACCCTTGGTGACGCAGTCAGTAAAGGCAGGAGAGGTTAACCCAATTTTTTTACCAATTTTTACGAGCGTCTCGTTACTTAAAAATCCTGATCCTTCAATCGGAGATTGAACCGCGTAAATAGCATCATGGAAATCTAAAAATTGATCTTCATCAGCTGCACAAAATGCTGCATTAGCAGAGCGCACAGATTCATCTCCTAAAAAGGAAAGAACATGGAATCGAACAGTAGCTTTTTTATCTCGTACCAATGAGTTCAAATAGTCACCAGTAGCCTCTTCAAAGCGCATACATGAAGGACACTGCGGATCTTCCCAAACATCGACTACGGTAGGTAAACCCGCATTAAAAGTTATCGCAGAACCATTTTCAACATCGATAGTAGAGACAACGGCAGGTTTTAGAGATACTCCATCCAAAGGTGACAAAGACGAATTGTCCTTATTACTCTGACCCATAATGGAAAATACAACGCCAGTTGCAATCACCAGCACGACCATCGCTAGGACTATCCAACGATTTGCATTATCGCCCTTTTTACCTTGTTGATTAGCCATGAACTATCCCCTGTCAATTTATTCGAACCACTACCCGCACTTATTCAAGGGCTAAAGTATAGATAAACATTGGCCAGAGCCAAATCCAAACCACCCTTATTTTCGATGAACCTCATCGCATCAAGTAGGCAACAAAGCAGTTCACGGAGAGTTCAGAAATCTGAGAGCCAAAACCCCGGGATGGGATTGCGGATTAGCTGTATAGAAAATCTGGCAAGAAATAAGTCCCGTACTTCCAGATAATGGCCGAAGCAATGACTGCATAAATAATCGCTACCACTGCATAGTCACGGCCTTGGAGAAATAATTTGAGAATCCTCTGATATCTATCCTCTGACCAGTTAAAGGAGTTTTGATAGATGTTAATTCGCAACATGCTCGTAAAAACTGAGATTGTAGATACTGTAACCAACATGCACCAAGGACAAAATGCTTTGATTACAAAGAATGATTGTGAAAATAGCCATAGCGCAAAAAATAAAGCAGCTGAATAAACAAAGAATGCAACACGAAGTATGGAGTTTGGAAACCGAACAAGCATCAAACCCGATATGGCAATCGTAATTACAGCAGATTCAAACATTAATCCTATAAAGGAGTTGGGGAAGCCAAAAACTGTTGACTGCCAAGACAGGGCAACCTTGCTACATGAAACGATGGCGTTAATACTGCAAGAGAGCTCGGTATTTTCATCTTTGGCAAGTTTAAAGGCATCAATCGACAAAATCATCGCCGCAAATAAACTCAACGATGCCGACACCAACATGGTCACATAAGCATTACGCACACGGCGCGCAGTGACGATAAAGGGTTGTGACATAGGTGCAATCGTAACCGAATCTGCCAGTCATTGCAGTTAAAACCTATTCAAGAAACTCGCTTCTTAGGTTACTTGCATAAGGGCAGTTAAAACGTTGTTCAATTACCCTGGGATTTTACTGCTGATTAAATATGAGAAGGGTTTATCGTCCTTCTCGTACTCCCATCGCAAGTTCTTTAGCAAGGTGTGAAACAGCCTCTAATCCGGCCTGCTCGTCCTTGGCATTGAGTAAAAGTTTTATGAAAGCAGAACCGACTATGACACCGTCTGCATAAGCAGCTAAAGATTTTGCTTGTTCGCGAGTTGAGACTCCTAAACCAACACACACAGGCAGGTCACTCACCTTCTTAATTCTAGAGACAAGATCTATGGCATCAATAGAAACTGATTCTCTCGTACCCGTAACACCCATTGAACTAGCAGCATAAATAAATCCACCAGTCATTGAAGTAACGCGTACCAATCGTGGATCGTTAGTACTTGGTGCTACGACATAGATTGGATTAATTGAATTCGCCTTTGTTGCCTCTAACCATGTTGCCGATTCTTCAATAGTTAAATCTGGAGTAATTACTCCCGATCCCCCATTTTCTGCAATTGATGCAGCGAATTTTTCGACACCGTATCTTTCAATTGGATTCCAGTAGGTCATTACAACGGAAGCAACTCCAGCATCAGTTGCAGTTTTCAGAGCTTCAAAGACATCTGATGCACCTGTGCCACCTTGAAGTGAAATCTCGGCGGCTTCTTGAATAACTGGACCATCCATTACAGGATCACTATATGGAAAACCAATTTCAATGGCATCAACACCGGCATCTACCAAGGCTTTAATTACTTTAAAGCAGCCCTGCTTACTGGGAAAGCCTGCCGGAATGTATGCAATGAGTGCTGCACGATTTTCCTCACGACATTTTACTAATACAGAATCTAAAGCAGTCATTACAGAGGAATTCCAAAGTACTGCGCCGCAGTCTGCACATCTTTATCTCCACGCCCGGAAAGATTAATAAGCAAGTTTGCTTTAGGTCCAAGTTCATTACCAATTATTAAAGCACCAGCTAAAGCGTGGGCGGTCTCAATTGCAGGAATAATTCCCTCAGTTTTACTGAGCAAAGCAAAAGCATTCATCGCCGCGTCATCGTTAATTGCCCGATACTCAGCTCGACCAACATCATGAAGGTAAGCATGTTCTGGACCAACACCTGGGTAATCAAGACCAGCTGAAATTGAGTGCGACTCAACTGTCTGTCCATTCTTGTCTTGGAGAACATATGAACGAGTTCCATGTAAAACCCCAGGCGTTCCACCTGTGATTGTTGCTGCATGGCGACCAGTTTCTACGCCATCGCCACCTGCTTCTAATCCAATTAACCTGACGCCGGTATCTGGAATAAATGCATTAAAGATTCCTATTGCATTTGATCCTCCACCGATACATGCAAGAACCGCATCTGGAAGTCGTCCAGTTATTTCCAGCATCTGTTCACGTGATTCTTCGCCAATAACTTTGTGAAAGTCGCGGACCATGGTGGGAAATGGATGTGGGCCAGCGACGGTGCCCAACATGTAATGCGTGTCATGAACATTTGTAACCCAATCACGCATTGCTTCATTAATTGCATCTTTTAAAGTTTTCGAACCGGATGTAACAGCCACAACTTCTGCCCCAAGTAGTTTCATTCGGGCCACATTCAATGATTGTCGGCGAGTGTCCTCTTCGCCCATGTAAACAACACACTTCAACCCCATCAACGCTGCAGCCGTTGCTGCAGCTACACCGTGCTGACCAGCACCTGTTTCTGCAATAATTCGTTTCTTCCCCATGCGCTTTGTCAGAAGTGCCTGGCCAAGTACGTTATTTATTTTGTGACTACCTGTGTGGTTTAGATCTTCACGCTTTAAAAATATACGCGCACCACCTGCGTGCTCTGAAAATCTCTTAGCTTCAGTAATAATGCTTGGACGGCCTGTATACGTGCGGTGAAGTTCGGCTAATTCAGCAAGAAAAGCTGGGTCCTTTTGTGTTTGATTATGAATAGCTTCTAATTCATCTAACGCACCAATTAAGGCCTCCGGCACAAATCTTCCACCGTATTGGCCAAAGTGTCCTAAAACATCGAATGTCTCCACTACTAAAGCCTACCGAGCAATTCATTGATCGCAACTGATGGGGAATTTGCACGCACCAGAGCCTCTCCTACAAGAATGGCTGTAGCTCCGCATTCATGGGCAAAAACAACGTCGCCTCTTTTCGAGATCCCAGACTCTGCAACTCGAGCGATACCGGAAGGAATTTGTGGAATCAACTGTGCGAATGCTTGCGTATCTACTTCCAACGTTTTCAAATTTCGAGAATTAACACCGATAATTTCAGGGGAGATCTCTAGCGCCCTTTCGAGTTCATCTTGAGTATGAACCTCCACTAATGCCTTCATTCCAAGTTCTTTGCTTAATTGAAAATAGTCATCCAGTTGATTTTGTCCCAGGGCTGCAACTATAAGTAGCACAACATCGGCGCCATGTGCGCGTGCCTCGTAAAATTGATACTCACTAATCATAAAATCTTTGCGCAAAACTGGAATCTCAACAGCTCGTCTCACACTATCTAAGTCAGCTAAAGAACCACCGAAACGTCGCTGCTCGGTTAACACGCTAATTACAGAGGCTCCGGCCTCTTCATAAACTGTTGCCAATCCACCGGGATCGTTTATAGAAGCTAATGAACCCTTACTTGGTGAAGAGCGTTTGATTTCAGCGATGATAGAGATCTCTTGAGTAAGGAGTGCAGGCAGGCAACTGCGCACAGGCGGTGCCAACTCCAAGCTCTCAAGAAGTTGTCCCATTGGTATTCGTCTTTGTTCTAAATCTTCGCGTACACCAGCGATTATTGAATCTAGAGCGCTCATAAATTCTCATCATCTGTTGGGTCGATACCGTGATCCTGAGCGTTCCAAGAATTTAATACACGGGGTTTTCTCTCATATCTACTTGATAACTTCAATCTAGAACTCAACAGAGCAACCACTGCAACAATTACAGAAATAGAGATAAAGAGTGGAAGTAAATCGCGCATCAGCTCTTGCTCAACCTATTGGCAGCGTGGACAGCGCTAAGAACTGCAGCTGCTTTATTGTGACACTCTAGATCTTCACTCTCTGGATCTGAATCAGCAACTACGCCAGCACCTGCTTGAACATAGGCAGTTCCATTAAGAAGTAATGCTGTTCGTATTGCAATTGCAGTATCTAAATTTCCTGCAAAATCTATGTAACCGACTATTCCACCGTAGATTCCACGACGAGTACTTTCATGTTCTTCAATGATCTCCATTGCTCGCGGCTTTGGAGCCCCCGATAACGTGCCGGCTGGAAAGACCGAAAAGAGGGCATCGGTTGCCGTGGCGCTCTCTTTTAATTTCCCCGTGACTGTAGAAACAATATGCATAACATGTGAATAACGTTCGATATGCATAAAATCTACAACTTCAACAGTTCCAGGCGCGCACACTCTTCCTAAATCATTGCGGCCAAGATCAACTAACATCAAGTGTTCAGCTCGCTCTTTTGGATCGGCCAAAAGTTCCTTTGCTAGGGCCTCATCCTCTTGTAGATCCTTTGATCGTCTACGTGTGCCAGCAATGGGATGAATCATGACATCTCTTTGATTTACTTTTACGAGTGCTTCTGGACTAGATCCAACTATCTCAACACCACCACTGAACCTAAAAAGATACATGTATGGAGATGGATTATTCAGACGTAACATTCTATAAACATCCATGGCATCAGAATAAGATGGCATTGAAAAACGCTGAGAAAGAACAACTTGAAAAGCCTCACCTGCGAGAATCTCTTCTTTAATCTTTATGACACTTGATTTAAAATTCTCTGATGAGACATTCGCATCATATTCAGGTATTGAAAATTCAGGTATGTGATTGGCTTCAGAAGTCAGCGATAGAGCCAAATCAGATTCCATTTGATCAAGTCGGCTCTGACAGGATGCATATGCCTCATCTACCCGATCATCACTTCCGTCCCAATTAATTGCATTCGCAATCAGAGTGATCGTTCCGTTGCTGTGATCTAAAACAGCAAGATCACTTGTTAGCATAAAAGATAACTCTGGTAGTTCGATATCTTTTTTAGTTAAGTTTGGTAGTTTTTCCAGACGTCGAACAACGTCGTATCCCATAAAGCCCACAAGACCACTTGTTAAGGGCGGCAATCCTGGAATCTGAGGCGATCGCAAATGTGAGGCACAGATTTTTAACGCCAGCAGTGGATCAATCCCAGTGGGAGCCCCCGCAGGTGCAATTCCCTGCCAATACGCAAGACCATTTTTTTCACTCAATGTTGCTTCACTTCGAACACCGATAAATGAATATCTGGACCAGGTTCCATCATGTTCGGCGGATTCAAGCAAAAAAGTATTCTCTGCATTCTTTGTTAGCTTTCTATAAACCCCAACCGGAGTCTCTCCATCAGCGAGCAGTCGTCGAGAAACCGGAATTACATTAAAATCTTTAGCATAAGAACGAAACTCTTCTAAGTTCATTGAGAGCCCAAATTTAAGGGTGTGTGAAAACAAGTTAACTCGCCCGTATGACATGCATTTCCTGTTTGGATTACTCGAAACAAAATTGAATCACCGTCACAATCTAATGAAACAGAACGCACCAATTGAACATGGCCAGATGTTGCACCTTTTACCCATAATTGATTTCTACTACGACTCCAATATGTTGCATTACCCGTTTCAATCGTCAAGGCAAGAGATTCGGCATTTGAATATGCGAGCATTAAAACATCTAAAGTTGAATCCTCTTGAACGATCGTAGGAATGAGTGAATCCGAATCTTTGAGCATGGCAAGGATGGCCGGATCAAGTGTGCTCATGGGTTAATTCTGCCCTATGTTGCAACAGCGTTGCGCACAGAATAATTGTGCTGCGTTAAATAAGCCTTAACATCACCGATTCGATGGACCCCAAAATGAAAGACGCTTGCAGCAAGAAGTGCATCGGCTCCTGCATCTATGGCAGCGGCAAAATCAGAAAGGGCGCCGGCTCCCCCGCTTGCAATTAATGGGACCTTTGCCACTGCTCGCACCGCTGTAATCATTCCAATGTCATATCCTGCTCTGGTCCCATCGGCATCCATTGAGTTTAATAAGATCTCACCAACTCCGAGTTGGCAAGCCTTCTCAACCCAACTCAATGCATCGATGCCAGAGCTTTCTCTTCCACCATGTGTCGTGACTTCAAAACCTGACTCTGTCCTCGCCCGTCTTGCATCTACTGAAAGCACGAGAACTTGTGAACCAAAGCGATCGGCGATCTCTGCAATTAACTCTGGTCGATCAATAGCAGATGTATTGATCGAAACTTTATCTGCGCCAGCTCGAAGTAATTTATCCACGTCATCAACAGATCGAATACCTCCGCCTACTGTCAAAGGTATGAAAACCTGTTCAGCAGTTTTACGAACAATATCAAGAGTTGTTTCCCGGCCAGAAGAGGAAGCGGAAATATCAAGAAAGGTTAACTCATCGGCGCCTTCAACTCCGTAGAGAGATGCCATCTCTACAGGATCACCTGCATCTACGAGATTAGTGAAGTTAATACCCTTAACTACTCGACCATCTGTCACATCTAGACAAGGAATAATTCGAACTGAAAGAGCCATTTCGTCCTCACTTCCTCTGCGATCGGTGCGATCGGTTAACCATAATAAATTTAAGTAGCACTGGTTCTACTTACCTGTAAAGCTTGCTCTAAAGTAAAGGCGCCTGCATATAAGGCCTTGCCAACAATTGCTCCTTCAATGCCGATACTTTGCAGTTGGGCTAAGGCTGAAATATCTTCAAGTGTTGCTATGCCACCACTTGCAATTACTGGCTTCTTTGTTACTGCACAGACTGATTTCAATAGTTCTAAATTGGGTCCCATAAGCGTTCCATCTTTTGCAACATCTGTAACTACATAACGAGCACAACCATCGATCTCTAACCTTGCGATCGTTTCGAAAAGATCTCCACCCTCTTTTGTCCAACCACGCGCTGCAAGAGTGTGGCCGCGAACATCCAAGCCAACTGCGATTCGGTCGCCGTGCTCTGCAATAACACGAGCTGTCCACTCAGGATTCTCCAGTGCTGCCGTACCAAGATTTACTCGACGACATCCTGTTGCAAGTGCTCGTAAAAGGGATTCATCATCTCGAATTCCGCCAGAAAGTTCGACATCAATATCTAACTTGCCAACAACCTCGGCAAGTAGGGCTGAGTTTTCACCACGACCAAATGCTGCATCTAAATCAACTAGATGCAACCAGGTTGCCCCAGCGGATTGAAAATCTAAAGCAACATCCAAAGGTGCACCGTAGATACTTTCCTGAGAAATCTCACCTTGCACCAGACGTACGGCGCGACCATCTTTAACATCGACTGCTGGAAGTAAATCAAAGTTTTTCATAATGAGGCGATCCAATTTCTTATCAAAGCCAAACCGGCCGTTCCAGATTTTTCTGGATGGAACTGTGTTGAACTTACATACCCATCTTCTACTACGGAAAGAAATCTCTCTCCATAAGCGCTCCAACTTTGAGTTTTTCCAACAGATGTCTTAGCCGCATATGAATGTACGAAATAAAAGGACTCTTCTTCTATTCCCTTCAGAAGAAGAGAATTGGGATCGGCTTCGACTGTATTCCAACCCATGTGGGGAAGAATTGGCGCTTGTATGCGATCGACAACTCCATTCCAAATACCGATGCCGGCAAATGGTTCTCCCTTACTATTTTCAGTTCCTTTAGAAAACAAAATCTGCATACCTATGCAAATACCTAAGACAGGGCGTTCCTTCGCCAAACGCTCTCGAACAATAGAGGCACCATTGATAGCGTTGATTCCATCCATACATGCCGCAAAAGCCCCCACTCCCGGAACTACTAAACCATCGGCCTCTAGCGCAATTGCAGGATTGGATGTGAGAACAACTTCTTCACCTGTTGTAGCAAATGCGCGTTCTGCAGATCGTAAATTTCCTGATCCGTAATCAAGAATTGCGATCAAAGAGAACCCTTAGTTGAAGGTATTCCTGCCACTCTGCCATCGAGTGAAACAGCATCTCTTAGCGCTCTTGCAACAGCTTTGAATTGCGCTTCAAAAACATGGTGGGCATTTCGACCCTCTAGAACACGGATATGCAGTGCAATTCTCGCTTCGGCAACGACGGATTCCCAAATGTGCTTACCAAGTGTTGTGTCAAAATCACCAATGAGTTCAACAATTTCAGGTTGGCGATGAACAAGATATGGTCGCCCAGAAAGATCGACAGCTGCCTGCACTAGAACTTCATCAAGTGGCACCATTGAATCCCCAAAACGGCGAATACCTATTTTTTCACCCAACGCTTCACGCAATGCTTGACCAAAAGCAAGTGAGGTGTCCTCAACACTGTGATGTGAATCAACCTCAACATCACCAGTGGTTTTTATCATTAAATCAAAACCTGAGTGCTTTCCCAACTGAGACATCATGTGGTCAAAAAATGGAACACCTGTTGACACATCGATGACACCCTGACCATCTAAATTAAGCTCAACGATTACATGTGACTCTTTAGTTTTTCTTTCAACTCGTGCTGTTCTCATCGTTTTCTCCTTTAGATCAGTTCTTTAAGTGCGGTAATAAATAATTCGTTCTCGGCCTCATTGCCAATTGTCACTCGCAGATGGCCCGATAATCCCACATCTCTAATCAGAACACCCCTTTTGAGCAAAGCAGCCCATAGATCTGAAGCCTCTTGCCCAAAGCCTGAAAACAAAATGAAGTTGGCCTCACTTTCAACAACCGCTAACCCCAAGGATGTAAGAGATGCCGCCATCAAATCTCTAGCCTTACTTAAAGTTTGGACACCAGCTAGTAACTCATCTTTGAAATCTAGAGCAACCTGAGCGACAACTTGAGTTATTGAACTCAAATGATATGGAAGTCGAACAATCATCATTGCATCCTTGACTTTGGGATCTGCGACTAAATATCCAACACGGGCCCCAGCAAAAGCAAAGGCTTTACTCATTGTTCGAATGACCACGACGTGTGGGTTTTTTGCTATCAATGTAACGGCTGAGGGCTGCTCGGAGAACTCAGCATATGCCTCATCAACAATTAAAAGTCCACCAACGAGTTTTACTGCATCAGCGATCTTTTCAATCTCATTGATCCCCACAGCACCCCCAGTAGGATTATTGGGCGTTGTAATAAAAGTCATTGTGGGCTTATGCAATCCAATCTGTGCTGTGGCATCTTTACTATCGAGTGAAAAATCAGAGTTGCGAAAACCATCAATCCAAGGAGTATTACTTACCCTGCCAATGAGAGGATGCATCGAATACGAGGGAGTAAAACCTAAAGCTGTGCCTTGTCCAAATGCTAAAAATATTGATTGAATTATTTCATTGCTGCCATTGGCTACCCAAATATTATCCAGAGAAAAATTAGTACCACTTGAGCCATTAATATATGTCGCTAATTTAGTTCGCAATAGCTCTGCGTCGCGATCTGGATAACGATTAAGGTGAGCAGAAGCTTGTGAGACCGCTTGTGTTATCGCTTCTTGAAGTTGGACTGAAGGTGGATATGGATTTTCATTTGTGTTGAGAAATGCTTGAGCAGGAACCTGAGGCGCTCCATAGGGTGTGAGTGATCGCAAATTCTCGCGAAGAGGTAACCACGTTGGCCAACTCATGAGAAATTCTCAAATCGGGCGAGCATGGCTTCACCGTGCGCCGGCAAATCTTCAGCCCTAGCAAGAGTTACAACAGTCTTTGCGATCTGATTGAACGCCTCTTCGGAATACTCAATGAAGTGCAAACCCCGCAAAAAAGTTTGCACGGATAAACCGCTGGAGTGGCAAGCACATCCACCTGTTGGCAAAACGTGGTTAGAGCCAGCTGAATAATCTCCCAATGAAACTGGCGTAAAGCGACCGATGAAGACTGCGCCGGCATTTCGAATCCTTAATGAAACTGAACCCGCGTCCTTACACAAAATCTCTAGGTGTTCTGCTGCATATGCATTAACTACATCAACACCTTGATCGATGTTATCGACTAATACAATCGCTGATTGCACGCCAGATAAGGCCTGTCGAATCCGATCTGAATGTTTTGTTGCTGCAACTCGAATCTCTAACTCTTTTTCAGTTTTCTCTGCAAGTGCTAACGAATCTGTCACTAAAATTGCCGCAGCGATTACATCGTGTTCGGCTTGGCTGATTAAATCTGCCGCAACATCACTGGGTAGCGCGGAGGAATCTGCCAATATTGCAATCTCAGTTGGTCCAGCCTCTGAATCAATTCCAATGACTCCTCGCAATGCTCTCTTTGCAGCGGCAACATAAATATTTCCTGGTCCCGTAACGAGATCAACTTTTTCGCACACTCCTTCCATCCCATAGGCAAAGAGGGCTATTGCTTGTGCTCCTCCAACTGCATAAACCTCTGTAATACCCAATAATGCACAGGTTGCAAGAATTGTTGGATGAGGCAAACCACCAAACTCTTTTTGAGGTGGTGAAGCAACTGCTATCGATGACACTTTTGCAATCTGAGCTGGAATAACATTCATCATCACACTACTTGGATACACAGCGCGCCCACCGGGAACATAAAGTCCCACGCGATCTACCGGTATCCATTTTTCTGTGACTGTGCCACCGTCAACAACGGTGGTAGTCATCTGACTTCTAACCTGATCGTTGTGCACTTTTTTTATGCGAATTATTGAAAGTTCAAGTGCTGCACGAACCTCTGGATCTAGATCTTTCAATGATCTCTCTAAATCTGATTGTGAAACTTTAATCGCCAGTGGTCTCACGCCATCAAATTCTTCAGCCAGCTCTACTAAATCTAACTCGGTTCCGTTTTTGACTCTCTCCAAAATAGGTTTAATAAGAATGAGAGCTTGATCGATGTTGAAATTAGCCCGTGGTAGGTGGAGGGCGTACTGCGCCTTTGATAGCGCCTTTCCGCGTAGGTCAACGGTGCGAATCATGCCGCAATCGTATCGGCTCGACGATAATTCTCGTCGGTGGTTTCTAAACTAAGCAGTTGGGACCCAAAATAGATTTCAGATCTGCGCTCAGGCTCGGAGATGCTGTGATTAATGCGTCAACTTTCATGACGGTGCTGCCTCCGTTTTCACGCAACTGTAGATGCACTTCGCGCTTACCAGGATGGGTTCTAAGAATCTCTTTAATTCGCTCAACAACTGGCGGGGTGCACTGCGCAATGGGAAGGCTAATCACAAGTGGACCAACTGGAGCCGACTTAATATCTGGGATCGACATTTCAAGTGCGGTGAACCTTAAGGTGTCTTCGCGTCTATCGACTCTGCCTCGAATCGTGACAATTCGATCCTCTGTCAAAGTTATTGAGTACTGATTGTAGGTATTTGCAAAGAATAAAACCTCTAACGATCCTTCTAAATCTTCTACCGTCACAACGGCCCATGATGCACCTTGGCGCGAAACTTTTCTCACCACGCTAGTGATCAAACCACCGATTGTTACGATTGATTCATTTTGGGCACCATCATCGACTAACTCGCTAATTGTTAGATCAGTATTGGCCCGCAAAATATGTTCAACACCAAGAAGAGGATGATCAGAGACATAAAGCCCCAACATCTCTCTTTCGTATGTAAGCAGTATCGCCTTTTCCCATTCGCCTTCTGGAATTTCAATATCTAGGCCAGAAACGGCAGTGACTTCTTCCCCACCGAAAAGATCAAACTGGCCTATTGCTTCTGCACGTTTAGATTCAATAACAGAATCAATTGCTTCAAGGTGAACGGCGATAAGTCCTTTTCTTGTTGCACCCAAAGAGCCAAATGCCCCAGCTTTGATTAAAGATTCAATTGTCTTCTTGTTGCACACTTGAGCATCAACTTTGGCTAAGAAGTCACCAAAAGAGGTAAATCTGCCTTTTGTATCCCGCGCTGACTTAATCGATGCAACAACTCCTTCACCCACATTTCGAATGGCAGCCAAACCAAAGCGAATGTCAGTCCCGCGCGGTGTGTATTCGGCATCAGATTCGTTGACATCTGGGGATAAAACCTTAATTCCCATTCGTCGACACTCTGAGAGGTAAAGGGCAGATTTATCTTTGTCATCTCTTACAGAAGTTAACAACGCCGCCATATATTCAGTTGGATAGTTTGCCTTTAAATACGCTGTCCAATATGAGACGACTCCATATCCTGCAGAGTGAGCTCGGTTAAAAGCATAATCAGAGAATGGAATGAGCGTGTCCCAAAGGCGCTTTATTGCAGCGGTAGAAAAACCATTCTCTTTCATTCCTGCTTCAAATGGGATGTACTCTTTGTCGAGAATATCTTTATTCTTTTTACCCATAGCTTTACGCAAAAGATCTGCACGCCCCAGTGAGAAGCCTGCAACTTTTTGTGCAATCGCCATCACCTGTTCCTGATAAACAATTAACCCATATGTATCGCCCAGAATCTCTTGCAATGAGTCCGAAAGTTCATTGTGAATTGGTTCAACTGGCTTGCGATTATTTTTACGGTCGGCATAAAGGTTGTGTGAGTTCTCGCCCATAGGACCAGGACGATAAAGTGCGATTACTGCAGAGATATCTTGGAAAGAATCAGGTGAGAGGCTTTTTAAAAGTTGTCGCATAGGCCCACCATCGAGTTGGAACACACCTAAAGTCTCACCTCGACTGAGCAGTTGGTAAGTTTTAGGGTCATCTAATGTTAAATCTTCTAACACAACGTCAATTCCTTGATTGGCCTTTATATTAAGTAGGCAGTCATCTAAAACAGAGAGGTTACGAAGACCCAGGAAATCCATTTTGAGTAGTCCAGTTGCCTCACATGCACCCATATCAAACTGAGTAATTATTGCTCCATCTGCTTCACGGCGATGAATCGGGATTACATCGAGCAAAGGTTCGCGAGAGAGAATTACTCCAGCTGCATGGACTCCCCATTGACGCTTTAATCCTTCAAGACCACGCGCAGTATCAACAACTCTCTTAGAATCCGAATCTGACTCATAGAGTGAGCGAAACTCACCGGCTTCTGCGTAGCGATCATCTTTAGGATCAAATACTCCAGATAAGGAGATGTCTTTGCCCATCACTGATGGTGGCAGGGCTTTCGTTAACTTCTCACCCACTACATAGGGATAGCCAAGTACACGAGTTGAATCTTTGATCGCCTGTTTAGATTTAATTGTTCCGTATGTAATTATCTGAGCAACGCGATCTTCTCCATACTTATTGGTTGCATAACGAATCATTTCACTTCGTCGGCGTTCATCGAAGTCCAAGTCAATATCTGGCATAGAGATACGCTCTGGATTTAAGAATCGTTCAAACAACAGTCCGTGTTCGATTGGATCTAACCCAGTAATTCCGAGGGAGTAAGCAACTAACGATCCAGCCGCGGATCCTCGTCCTGGGCCTACGCGGATTCCAACTTCCTTGGCATGTGCACAAAGATCTGCCACAACTAAAAAGTAGCCAGGAAATCCCATCTTCTCCATAACGCCAAGTTCATATTCAAGTCGCACTTGATGAGCTGGAGTTACCCGTGAACCCATACGCTGCTTTAACCCTAACTCCGCCTGCTTTTTGAGCCAGGTGTCCTCACTTTCACCAGATGGAACTTCAAACTGTGGAAGTAAATTCTCGCCTTCTCGCAATGTGACGTTACATCTTTCGGCAATAAGCAATGTGTTATCGCAACTTTCTGGAAGATCTTTGAAAAGCTCTCTCATCTGGGCTGGAGTTTTAACATAAAAAGAATCATTATCGAATTTGAAACGCTTCGGATCGGCCAAAGTTGAACCTGATTGAACGCAGAGTAGAGCCTCATGTGCTGGCGCATCTGCCTGTAAGGTGTAATGAAGATCGTTAGTTGCAAGAAAGGGAATGCCTAACTCTCTACCTAACTTGAGTAGATCATCTTTTACGCGAGATTCAATCTCAATTCCATGATCCATAACCTCTAAAAAATAGTTTTCTTTCCCAAAAATATCGCGATAATCACTGGCTGCTTTTGTGGCTTCTTTATACGCGCCCATGCGAAGTCTGGTTTGAATCTCACCACCAGGGCATCCTGTTGTCGCAATTAAACCTCGTGCATGTTTGGCTAAAAGTTCACGGTCCATTCGAGGCTTGTAGTAATAACCCTCCAAAGATGCAAGTGATGAGAGCCGAAATAAGTTTGCAAGCCCTTCGTTATTCTCGGCCAAAATCGTCATGTGCGTATAAGCACCACCACCGGAGACATCATCTTCTCCTCCGCTAGCCCACTGCACACGCTTCTTCTCAAAGCGTGATTCTGGCGCGACATAGGCTTCAATTCCAATAATTGGTTTTACATCGGCTTTTTTTGCCGCTTTATAAAATTCAAAGGCCCCAAAAACGTTGCCATGATCTGTCATTGCAATTGCCGGCATCGCTTGCGACTTCACTTCAGCCATCAGGTCGCTCACACGTGCAGCACCATCGAGCATTGAATACTCGGTGTGTACATGCAGATGTACGAAATTATCTTTAGACATGATTGGCGAGATTAGTGGTTATGGCAGAACTGCGTCGGAAAGCAACGCCAATGAGCGTGTGAGATCGGCAGGATAGGGGGCCGTAAAGTTGAGTTTGGTATGAGTTACAGGATGGGCAAAAGAAAGCTCGGCTGCGTGCAGCCATGGCCTGGACATTCCAAGGCTCTTGCCCAGAACCGGATCGGCTCCGTAAGTAGTGTCCCCCACTAATGGATGGTGCAACGCAGAAAAGTGAACTCTGATTTGGTGAGTTCGTCCAGTCTCTAATTCAATCTTTACCATTGACACTGCCCGATAAAACTCCATGACTTCATAGTGGGTAATTGATTCTTTTCCTGTTGCAACTACCGCGAAGCGATGATCCTCTTTTGGATGTCGATCAATCGGTGCATCAATTGTTCCAGTTGAAGGATCCATGTGTCCTTGCACGAGTGCGTGATAAATCTTGGAAACGGTTCTATTTCTAAATGCTTCCTTCAGGGTATGAAAAGCCTGATCACTTTTTGCAACAATCATTAAGCCACTAGTACCAACATCTAAGCGATGAACGATGCCCTGTCTTTCTGCCGGTCCAGAAGTTGAAACAGAAAATCCAGCTGCCATTAAGGCGCCAACGACAGTTGGACCTGTCCATCCAGGACTTGGATGAGCAGCGCAGCCGACGGGCTTATCGATAACAACAATGTCACTATCATCATAAATCACACTTAATCCCTCTATGGGGGTTAAGGGAATTGGTTCACTATTAATTGGCGCAGGCATGAGCACCTCGATGATTTGACCCGCAGTCACACGATCTGACTTTGGCATTATCTTGCCGTTTGTAGTGATGTCGCCATCTTCAAGAAGTTTGACCACCGAAGTTCGGGACAGTCCAAGCACTCGAGTCAAAGCGCTATCAATTCGCTCTCCTGCAACACCTTCAGGCACTGACAGTGTTCGTAGCTCTCTTTGAATCATGTATCTGACTTTACTCTTGTTATTGGTGGGATATTTCGCAGAGAAAGGGCCATGGAAAATAAGGCAGCAGTAACTATCGCAGAGTCAGCAATATTAAATACTGGCCAATTAGGGATCTGAAGCCAATCAATAACATGGCCTCTTAAAACTCCTGGCTCACGAAAAATTCGATCTACTAAGTTTCCTAAGATCCCTCCCATTGCTAATCCAAGCACTACCGACCAACCCTTTGACGTAATCTTGGTTGAGAAATAGAAAATTATCGCCAATACTAAAAAGCCAAATAACGTAAAAAAGATGGTAGCTCCTTCGGCAAATGAAAAAGCCGCACCAGGGTTTCGCACTAATGTCAGTTGAAAATATTCACCAAGAACTTTTATGTTGGCGCGATCTGAAAGGGCGCTTACTGCCCATAACTTGGTTGCTAGATCTAGAACCCAAACAAACCAGGCAACACCATAAAGTGTGCGCCAATGCTGCACAGTTAGCGCCGCTCTTCCTTCTGTTTGCAAAGCATGCACAATGTTGCTCGAGGAAATACTTGCAGACGGGCCTTACCAATTGGAGAGCCACACTCTTCACAATTTCCATAGTTCTTAGAATCAATTCGATCTAAAGCCCGTTCAGTTTGAAGGACCATGTCACGAGCGTTAATGACTAATGACATCTCATGTTCGCGCTCGAAAGTTTTTGTTCCAGCATCAGCCTGGTCATCTCCGGCACCCTCACCAGATTCTTGAATGAGTTCATCCATCTCTAACTCAACAATTGCAAGTTCTTTGCGCAAGCGATCGAGCTCTTTAGAAATCTCAGTTCTAACTGCCTTGAGCTCTGCCGGCGACCATGGTGCCTCTGCTTGTGTGACAACTACAGGCGTTGGTGCGACCTTGATTGGTTTAAGTGGAGCAATCTTTTTACCGCTTTTAACTGGGCGCGGTGGTGGTGGCATGACCAACCGTCTTTCCTCAACAACGGGTGCAACAACAGTTGCAGTTACAGTTGAGACAGAAACAGTTTGCGATTTTTCATCAACGGTCAGAGTTGTCTTGGATGGAAAACCTTTGCCTGATGCCTTTTTTATAGGAATACTCTTTAACCCACTTTTCTTGGCAGGTGCGGCTTTCTTTGCTACCGCTTTCTTAACAGGCTTTTTTACCTGTGCAGCCTTTTTTACGGGTTTCTTCTTTGGTGTTGCCTTTTTGACAGCCTTTTTGGCAGGTGTGGCTTTCTTTGCTGCCGCTTTCTTTACAGGCTTCTTTGGCATGTCGCGAACCCTATGCCGATAACCCCTTCGTTGCCAATTTCGCCACGTTGCAATTTATTTTCACACCATCATCTAGACTGATCTCCTCACACAAACGGCGTTGACGGGGCTATCACCTCACGAGCCTGTTGGAAGAAGTGCTCCTTTTAGTAAGGACCACCTAGAACCAGCTAGTGGGATATAAAGCGGCGATTGCATCAAGGTGCAGGCGCAAGGTGGGTGGTACCGCGAAAACTGCATCTGCAGGTTTCGTCCCTCCAGATAATTATCTCTGGGGGTATTTCAATGTCTTTTCGCCAGATATCTGCATCAGTTGATCTGCCTGCCGTCGAACATGAGATTCTAAAATTCTGGCGCGAGAACTCTGTCTTTGAAAAAACTGTTGCCTCCCGTGAAGATGGACAAGCGTGGACTTTTTATGAAGGACCACCAACTGCAAACGGAATGCCTGGAACCCACCATATTGAAGCGCGAGTATTTAAAGATGTATTCCCTCGTTTTCATACTATGAAAGGAAAGTATGTAGAACGAAAGGCAGGTTGGGATTGTCACGGACTTCCAGTTGAGATCGCCGTAGAAAAAGAACTTGGATTTACAGGTAAAGGCGATATTGAAAGCTACGGAATTTCACAATTTAATGACAAATGCCGTGAATCGGTACAGCGTCACGTAAACGCTTTTACTGAAATGACTGACCGCATGGGTTTCTGGGTCGATTTTGATCAAGCATATTGGACCATGTCGCCAGAGTATGTGGAATCAGTATGGTGGTCACTCAAAGAAATTTGGAAAAAAGGTTTGCTTGTTCAAGACCATCGAGTTGCTCCCTACTGCCCTCGCTGTGGAACAGGTCTTTCAGATCATGAATTAGCCCAGGGATATGAAACCGTTACAGATCCATCGGTATTCGTTCGCTTCCCAGTTACCTCTGGGCAACTACAAAAACTAAAGGCGAGCCTTCTGGTGTGGACTACAACACCGTGGACCCTTGTTTCAAATACTGCAATCGCAGTTCATCCAGAAGTGGAGTATGTAGTTTTACAGGTAAGCGCTCAGGATCAAGAAGATGAAGTACTTGTCGTTGCAAAAGCACTCATGGAATCTGTAAAAGGTGAAAAAAAGATACTGCAAACGATTATCGGTAAAGATCTAGAGAAAATTACTTACCAAAGGCCTTTTGATTACGTGGAGATACCAGATGCTCATTATGTGGTCCTTGCAACGTATGTAACTACCGAAGATGGAACTGGCCTGGTGCATCAATCCCCCGCATTTGGCGCAGACGATCTTGCCGTCTGTCGTAGCTATGGATTGCCTGTAGTTAATCCAATTGCACCTGATGGAAGATTTTTAAAAGAAGTTCCAGTGGTAGGCGGAGTGTTTTTTAAAGATGCAGATAAGGCTTTGGTAAAGGAGCTTAAAGCTAGCGGTGCTCTCTATAAGCACCAGCAATATGAGCACTCATACCCACACTGCTGGCGTTGTCACACTGCATTGATGTATTACGCCCAACCTTCTTGGTATATCCGAACTACCTCTATTAAAGATGCACTACTGAGGGAAAATGCTTCAACTGATTGGCATCCTGAAACGATTAAGGAAGGCCGATATGGTGATTGGTTAAACAACAACATCGATTGGGCTCTCTCCCGAAATCGCTATTGGGGTACTCCCCTTCCAATTTGGCGTTGTGAAAACAAACATGAAATCTGCGTTGATTCACTTAAGGAGTTAGGTCAGCTTGCAGGTAAAGAGCTCTCTAACCTAGATCCGCACAGACCCTTTGTTGATGACATCACATTTGATTGCGCTGATTGTGGTTCGACAATGGTTCGTGTTCCAGAAGTAATCGACTGTTGGTATGACTCTGGTGCAATGCCATTTGCTCAGTGGGGATACCCACATAAAGAGGGCTCATTAGAAAAATTTAAATCTTCTTATCCTGCCGATTTCATTTGTGAGGCAATTGATCAAACTCGTGGCTGGTTTTATACCCTCATGACAATTGGAACTTTGGTATTTGATCAATCCTCATATAAAACAGTCCTATGTCTTGGTCATATTTTAGATAAAGACGGACGCAAAATGAGTAAGCACTTGGGCAACGTATTAGAGCCTATGGCACTGATGGATCAGCATGGCGCTGATGCTGTTCGCTGGTACATGTTGGCAGCTGGCTCACCGTGGTCTGCAAGGCGAGTTGGTCATGAGAATTTAAATGAAGTTGTTCGTAAAACTTTATTGACATATTGGAACACCGTCTCTTTTCATGCCCTGTATGCAAAAGCCTCAAATTTCACACTTTCGCAAACTCCATCACTTGCCGATCGACCATTGATGGACAAATGGATTATCTCTGAACTAAATCTCTTGGTTGCAAACGTTGATAGCGCATTAGAAGATTTTGATTCACAAGTTGCCGGACGCGAATTAGCAAAATTTATTGATGATCTTTCTAATTGGTATGTAAGGCGTTCACGTCGACGTTTTTGGGATGGCGATGTTGCCGCATTAGGCACGTTGCATGAATGCCTTGTAACTCTGACTCAACTGCTTGCACCCCTTGTACCGTTCATCACTGAACATGTCTGGCAGGAACTGGTCAGACCAACAGATCCCTCAGCACCTCTGTCTGTTCACCTTTCCGACTTTCCACTCTCCAATGCAAATGAAATCAATCGTGAGCTTGGATACCAAGTCGAACTTACCCGTCGAATTGTGGAACTAGGTAGGGCTACTCGAGCCGAATCAGGTATCAAGATTCGACAACCCCTCGGAAGAGCATTGATAGCGGCAAAGGGTTGGTCTGACCTGCCTGAACAGATGCGGGAGCAAATTGCAGACGAGTTAAATGTAATTGAACTCGAAGATATCGCAAACGCCGATGGAGATCTTGTCGATGTAAGCGTTAAAGCAAATTTCAAAACACTTGGTGCAAAATTTGGTGGAGCTGTTCAGGAGATAGCAAAGGCAATCGCTGGTGTGGATCAAACCAAACTTGTAAAACTACTTCGTGCTCAAGGATCTACTTCAATTGCTGAATGGACAATTGATCTAGAAGACCTTGTTATAACCGAGGTACCTAAATCTGGTTGGAGTGTCTCTTCCCATGACGGTGAGAGTGTTGCACTTGATCTAGAACTAACCCCAGCATTAATTTTGGCCGGAAATGTTCGCGAAGTGATCCGATTTATTCAGGAACGGCGCAAAAGTGAAGGATTTGATATTTCAGATCGAATTAATGTCACCTGGAACGGCAGCCCTGAAATGAAGGCTGCGATTGAAAGTGACCATCTTCGAATTGAAAATGAAGTTCTAGCGCTGTCAATGCACCATGATCAGACAATCACAATAAGTGATAACGAGATAGGTTTAGAGGTCGTGCTAACAAAATCTGCCTGATCTAAATGCGACTAACAAAACCAATCAAAAGTTGCGTACCAAAGAATAGAACAATGAAACTCATATCTAAGCTGATTGCCCCTAGGCGAAGTGGCGGAACGAATCTTGCAACGAATTTCATAGGCCTGTCTGTGATCGTATAAATCGCCTCGACCAAATAGAGAATAGGACCACGAGGGCGCCAAGTTTTCGAGAACATTTGTACATAATCAAAAATAAGACGACCCAGCAACGCAAAGAGAAACAACTGCAAGATATTGGCTAGCAGTGAGCCTACGCTCAACATAATCAGCTCTGGTTAAAAAAACTTGCTTGAGCTGCAGCTGATTTGTCTTCACTGCTTACTGAAACATTTGCTGGTGAAAGAAGGAAAACCTTTTTTGTAACTCGCTCGATTGTTCCATGCAATCCAAAAGCTAGGCCACTTGCAAAATCAACAAGACGCTTGTGCTCTGACTCGTCCATCTCTGTTAAATTAATTATGACTGGATTGCCTTCACGATAGTGCTCACCGATTGTGCGGGCTTCGTTGTAATAACGAGGATGCAAGGTGATGATGCGATCTAATGTTGGAAGATCTAACTGTGGAGCGGCTTCAACTACTTCCCCTCTGCGAACAGTTGGAACGGGACGAAGTTCACGGCTTCTGATACGCACATCACTTGATTTTGCTGGAGTTTGTGATTGTGCAGTATCAAATTCCGGTTCATCCATTAGACCTAAGTAGTTGGCGACACGGCGGATTGCATTAGACATGAGAAAAGGTTACATCTGGGGTGAGCGGGAACCGAGTATTGATGACCCAACGCGAACATGTGTCGCTCCATAGGAAATGGCCATCTCATAATCACCACTCATCCCGGCCGAGAGCCCTATAGCCCCTGAAAACTCCTTCTTAAACTCCATATGAATCTGTTGAAGCTGTTCATAGGCAAGCGCGGCATCCATTGATAACGGTGGTACCGCCATGATCCCTGAGAGTGTGTGTTTCGGAGAGTTTTCAATTGCCCTAGCCAATTCATATAGATCCTCACTCTTAGCTCCCCCTCGATGATGGGCCCCATCGAGTGAAACTTGAAGAAAAATTGAAAGAGGGTGCGGTGCATTCTTTTCTATCAACTCAAAATGTCGAAGATCATCGAGTGAATGAATAACCGATGCCCATGTAGTTATTGATTTAAGTTTATTACTCTGGATTTGTCCCTGGAAATGCCAATTGGCTGAAACAACCTGCGACTTCTCGGCGCCCTCAGCATCACGATTCTCACCAAAATCGTTGACACCTAGCTCGCGCAAAATCTCCACATCACTGGCTGGAAAACTCTTTGTGACCACAACCAAGACCACTTCGTGATCGGCTACAGCGGCAATCTTATTTTTGACTTCGGTCAGGTTTTTTTCTAGTTCGGCTTTTCTATTCATAACTTTACTGCCCCTACAAACCGGCCAGTCGGAGCATCTCGACGGTGAGAAAAATATGAGCTGTTCTCCATCGTACACATAATTGACGCTTCAAAACTGACTTGTTGTGAAATCAACTCCGCTACTAAACCTGCTTGAAGATCTAAAGCTGGAGTCGATTGCACAGTCATAGAGTATGAATCTGGGTGAATTGCCGTGACTTCCTGCTGCAATTGAATCGGCACTTCATAACATTTTCCACATATCGAAGGTCCCAATACAGCATGAATATCTCTGGCACCCAGATCTCTCATCGCCTCAATGGCATTTAAGGCAACTTTATTTACCAAACCGGCACGTCCAACATGTACTGCGCCAACAACAGAGGTTGAAATGAGCAATAGTGGAATGCAATCGGCAACCATGACGGCTAGAGAGATCTCAGGATTCATAGTTACCAAAGCATCACATGTGGGATCTATCTGGCTGTACTCGGAAACCACAACTACTTCGTTGCCATGGACTTGGTTCATGAATTGTGTGTTCACCAGAGTCGAACGATTTGCCTTTACAGATGCTGGATCATCGCCAACATGGCCCGCAAAATTAAGAGATTCAAATCCGCCCGAACTAAATCCTCCAGTTCGATCAGTAAAAAAATAAGACAACGCTGATATCCCTTACTTCATGAAGTCAGGGATATCGATCTCATCCTCAGCGACCAACTCTTCAAAACTTACGCGGCGCTTTGGTAAGTCATTATCTAAATCAAGTGCAACAGCTAATGGATCATTTGCAGCGATGGGATCTGCAACTCCACCAAGGGTTGCGGCATCAAATGAAGGTGTTGCTACCTTCTTTGGTTGCCCGCCTTCAAAGCCTGCTGCTACCACCGTAATTCTTATTTCATCACCAAGTGCGTCATCAATAGTTGTTCCAAAGATAAATTTGGCATTTGGATGCACAACTGACTGAACTAATTCGCACGCCTCATTGACCTCAAATAAACCTAAATCTGAACCACCAGAGACTGAAAGCAAAACACCCATTGCACCATCAATAGATGCCTCAAGCAATGGACTAGAGATTGCAAGCTCTGCGGCACGAATTGCGCGATTTTCACCACGAGCAGAACCGATACCCATTAATGCTGACCCAGCACCAGACATAACCGCTTTTACATCTGCAAAATCAAGATTTATTAATCCAGGTTGAGTAATGATCTCCGAAATACCTTGGACACCAGAGAGCAGAACTTGATCTGCACTCTTGAATGCATCCGCCAAAGTAATTTGTCGATCCGAAATGGCAAGCAAACGATCATTTGGAATAACAATGAGAGTATCAACTTCTTCACGTAAGGCTTCAATACCAATGTCTGCCTGCTCTGAACGCAATTTCGCTTCAAAAGAAAATGGACGTGTTACAACTCCAATAGTCAACGCACCGATTTCTCGTGCAATTTTTGCAACTACAGGGGCTGCGCCAGTTCCTGTTCCACCACCTTCACCTGCTGTCACAAAGACCATGTCTGCACCTCGAAGAATTTCTTCAATGTCATCTGCATGATCGAGTGCGGCTTCACGTCCCTTATCAGGATCCATACCTGCACCAAGTCCACGTGTTGTCTTTCGACCGATATCTAGTTTTACATCGGCATCACTCATTAACAAATGTTGTGCATCAGTATTAATTGCAATGAACTCAACACCTTTTAAACCAACATCAATCATGCGATTGACTGCATTAACTCCACCGCCACCAATTCCAACTACTTTGATGACAGCCAAATAATTTTGCGGTGAAGCCACGAGTCTTCCTCCTTATGAACCTTAAACCTCACCTTGAGAGTTACGGCTCACTAATTTTCTATGGTGTGAACTTAAAGCGCGCAAGGGTGATTATCAAACACCGACATGAATTCTTTACCGTGTCGTGAAAGTCAAAAAAGTAGGATAAAAACTTTCACTTTACGATCGGTGCATGTGGCGCCGATAGATCAATTTTTGTAACTCTGTTGTTTTCGGGATGTGCAATAAGGGCTTGATAAACCTTCAATTTCAACTCATTCTCACTGTCTATTCCCCATTTAACTTCAAGGATTCGATCTCCTTTTGTCATAACCAGGTCAAGAGAACCCGTGCCTTGGACCTTGATTAATTTCAATGACTGCTTCAACTGTGAATCTAGTGAAGAAAGAAAATCAACTGCATTCAAAGCCGACTCGGCATCGATGGCCTCTATTTGGACAAGATTGGAAGTCCCACCACTTTGAGGGTCAAAGCTTTTGCCCTCTATGTCAAAAGCTTTACCGTTATATAGCGCAACAGGGGTGCGTTCAACGATTTGAATAGTGACTTTTCCACTGATCCAATTGCGTGAAACTTCGGCTTTTTTCACCCAGGCTAGATTTTCAAATTTAGTTGCAATTACTCGAGGCTCGATTCGGGCTAATTTTTCCCCTATTGATATCCCAGAATCTACCTTTGAATTAATTCCAACAACTTCAACGCTGCTGACTGTAAAAATCGAAGAGTAGCCAAGTGCATAAGTTGCAACTGCAAAAATGAGAATTGGTATTGCGATTATTGTAAAGCGGCGTTTCATCTAAGCAAAACGCCTTTGTAGGCCTTCGACAATAATTGGCGCCAATGAACTCACATCACCTGCACCAAGTGTCATGATCACATCCCCTGGTTGGGCTGAAGCGACAACTGATTCAGTAACTTCAACAAAATTAGGGATGTACTCCCCCTTGGTCATTTTGGAGGTAATGAGTCTGGATGTGACCCCCTCAATTGGTTTCTCACTTGCGGCATAAATCTCTAAGACAATTGCACGATCGGCTTTGTCTAGAGCTTCCGAAAATCCAGATGCAAATGCACGAGTGCGTGAAAACCGGTGCGGTTGGAACACAACGATCAAACGACCATCCGCGGCAAATCTTCGGGCGGCATCAAGAGTTACTTGGATCTCTGTTGGATGGTGTCCATAGTCATCGATTACCCGAATCCCATGAACTGTTCCTTTTAATTCGAATCTACGGCCAGTTCCCCTAAAAATTCCAAGGCCTACTAAAAGTTGCGCCGCCGGCATGCCTAATTTCAAACCCGTAGCCAAGGCAGCGGCTGCATTTAACAAGTTATGTTGGCCGGGAACTTGAAGTTCAATGATTCCGATCATTTTTCCATGCCAAATTGCGCGTGCTCTAGAACCCATTGCCAGTAGCTCTATTTGGTCTAAATGTAGATCTGCCGTCTCACTTAGACCATATGAAATGAGTTGAAGATCTGAGTTAGATACTTGCACAGCAAGTCTTTTGGCACCGGAATCATCTAGGCAGTAAACGAGGAATCCCTGCTTTTGAATAGTTGCCGCAAACTCAACAAATGCTTTATCAACTGCCTCTGGAGTCTCAAAGAAATCGACATGATCATGCTCGATATTTGTCACTATCGCCGCAAATGGGCGGTACTCAGTAAAGGATCCATCTGATTCATCTGCTTCTGCAACGAAAATTTCACCCGTACCCCGGTGTGCATTTGATCCCGAAGCGGTGATGTTTCCGCCAATTGCAAATGAAGGATCAACAGAACAAGCTTGTAGGGCTACGGCTAACATTGATGAGGTAGTTGTCTTACCGTGAGTCCCAGCAACTGCAACACTTTTTGACTCTGACATTAAGATTGAAAGGGCAGAGGCCCTCGTCAGTGATTGAAGCTGTAATTGATTGGCGCGTATTCGCTCTACATTGCTTTCAGATATCGCATTGGAATAAACAACCAGATTCGCACCATCCACATTTTCTGATGCGTGTGAAGTAGAAATCGTTGCTCCCAATGCAACAAGGGCAGATATAACTGAAGAATCCTTAGTGTCTGAGCCTGTAACAGTTATTTCATGTGTCAAAGCGATTCGAGCTAATCCGCTCATGCCCGCTCCGCCGATACCAATGAAGTGAATGCGTTTGCCTACTAAAGATGAAAGCGTTGGATTCATTGTGTCAACGCAAACTCTGCTAGCGCAACGATCTTTTCTGCTGACATGAGGTCCTCACCACTACCTGATAGCGGAGAATGCGATGACTCATCTATAAGGTCAGCTATGTTTTCTCTGACATATCTAACATTAAATTGTTTTTGATCGATGGTCTTTGCTCTTCCTGCAATTACAAGGGAGGTGGCATTAACCATCTGTTCACCATTTCCAATTGGTAAAGGCACAAAAAGAGCGTAACGGCCCAAAGCGCGAAATTCACTACAAGTGACCGCTCCACTTCGTCCAATGAGTAGATCGGCGGCAAGATATGCATCTGCCATCTGATCTACATATGAGACTGCTTGATAGCCATTGCGCGAGGTTGGTAGCTGGTTGAGGCGACCCACCGAATGGAGAACTGAGTACCCAAGCTCTTGAAAAAACTCTACGCACTCCTCTATCACTGAGTTTATGGCAACCGAACCTTGCGATCCCCCCATGACAAAAATAAATGGTGTTTTAGATTCAATGCCCAATCGCATCTTTGCTTGCGCGCGAGCTAGCGACCAATCTTTATTTGCATTCTCAAATGCGTTCGCGACATCAGATCGCAGTGGAAGCCCTACCAAGAGTGCGCGCGAGAATTTCCCACTAGCCACAGGATGAGCCACTGCAAGATGTGGAGTCAATGCAGATCCCACTCTGTTTGCCCAACCTGGTTTTGCATTCGCTTCATGAATAACTATTGGAATCCCTAAACTTCGTGCGGCCAGATAGGCAGGGGCGCTTACATACCCGCCAAAACCAATTAATAGATCTGATTGAGAAAGAATTTTGCGACACGACAAGATCGATGAGGCTAAATCGAAAGGAACTTTGATCCATGAAAAAGAGGGACGCCTCGAGATCGCGACCTTTGGAATAATTTTTAAATCAAAGCCAGCCTCGGGCACTAGTGAGGTTTCTAATCCCTTTGTGGTTCCAATAAACATACAATCATCTAAAGGGTGAAGTTTTTTCCACTCCCGGGCAACTGCTAAGGCCGGTTGTATGTGACCTGCAGTTCCGCCACCTGCAAAAACTACTGCAGCCATCTGTTCCCCGTAGCTTGTAGCTCTTTATAAATAATTGGATCTCTTCGAGCTGCACCTAGAACAAAACCTATTGCCATATAGGTGGCGATCAAAGAAGAACCACCATAAGAGACAAGAGGCAAGGTCACGCCCACAACTGGAAGAACACTTATTGTCGATCCAACGTTTAGAACGGTTTGAATACCAATCCAGCACCCAATCCCCGCTGCCGTATATTTGACCATCGGATCATGTGCCCGCATAGCTATCTTAAATATAGAAAAAAGAAGGATGCTTATCAGGAACAACGTGGCTAAAGTTCCAAACAAACCTAACTCTTCACCAATTACTGCAAAAATGAAATCCGTGTGCGCCTCGGCAAGATTTCCCCATTTTTGACGAGAGGCACCTAAACCAACTCCAAAGAAACCACCGCTTGCCAATCCTAAAAGACTATGAGCCGGTTGCCACCCATAGAGCTTGTATTGATCCTCTGCGAATGGATTTAGAAAAGCAATAAATCTTTGGACTCTGTAGGGGGAGGTTAAAATAAGAATCGCCAAACTTAAGAAACCAGCACTTAGTACAACACCAAATACACGCAACTTTAAACCTGAAACCCAGAGAAGTCCGACCAATATAAATCCAAAGACTGATGCACTTCCCAAATCATTTCCAGCCAGAATGAGAACCATGCACAAGAAGAATGCAGGGGTGATCAAAACCAATACATTGGAATGAATTTGACCCGATCTTTCACTCTTTGCCAAGGTATACCCAGCCCACAAAATCATTAAGAATTTAGCGAACTCACTTGGCTGTACGTCAATTATTCCTAGACTTATCCAGTTTTGATTTCCGCTTGTCGAACTACCAAAAATTTGAACAAATAAAAGCATGAGCACCGAGATGGAAACTCCCATACGGGCAAGAACTTTCCAATGTATGAGTGAGATTCTCGAGAGAATCCAAGCCATAGGGATTGAAAAGATTAAAAAAACTAATTGACGAGCTGCAATTGCATAGGTGGAGCCTTTTGTGTCTAGTGAGTCGATCGCAGATGCTGAAAAGACCATGATTAATCCCAAAAGGCTCAATAACAAAGTGCTTCCGGCCAACATGTAGTAAAGATTTACTGGTTTAGTAAAGAGATTTTCTCTTGATTTAGTCTGCATGTGACACCAATTTCTTCACCGCTGCAGCAAAACGATCCCCACGATCTGCATATGAAATGAACTGGTCCATTGATGCACAAGCAGGTGCCATGAGAACACAATCTCCAGATTCTGCAAAAGTTAACGCATGCATTACAACCTGTTCCATTAATGAGTTACCTGCCGCGCCTTTTACATATCCTGTGGGTGTTTCAACTTTTACCCTTGGCACATCAGGGGCAAACTTAACAAGAGCGTTTTCAATCAGCTCAGCATCTTCACCAATCAATATCACAGCCTTCATTCGTCCTTTACACCTTTGAATCAAGCCATCCATGTCGGCACCTTTTGCTAAACCGCCAGAGATCCAGATGACTGACAAATGTGAATTAATGGAGGCAATAGCTGCATGTGGATTTGTTGCCTTGGAATCATCAACCCAAGTGATGGCATTCTTTTCAAGAATAATTTCAATTCGATGTCTTCCAGGTCGAAACTCTTGTAACGCCTTTTGAATTACTTTATATGGAACATTAATAGACAGAGCAAGAGCTGCAGCAGCCATAGCGTTGGAGACATTATGAGGAATCGTTGGTTTGATATCACTAATCTCGCAAATCATCTGGGCCTCCATTGGATCAGAGACAAAACAGCGATCTACTATTAACTCCTCTACAACCCCAACTTCACCAGGTGCCGGAGTATTGAGAGAGAAAAATATCTTACGACCCCTCCATGAAGCAGAGCGTGCAACCACTTCGCCATCATCTGCGTTAAGAACTCCGATCTCACTTTTTTCCAAAAGCGATAACTTAGTTTGTGCATATATTTCAAAGCTTGAGTGCCAATCGATGTGATCATGAGCAATATTTAAAATTGCAGCGCTGTGAAACTGCGCATTTTTAATCCAATGAAGTTGAAAACTTGAAAGTTCTAAGACTAAATAATCAAACGGTTCAACTTCATCAACTGCATCGATAACAGTCTCCCCTAGATTTCCACATGCCTTGGCCTTCATTCCAGCAGTCTGTAATATTTTTGCGACCATCTCGACAGCAGTTGTTTTCCCATTGGTTCCGGTGATTGCTAACCATTTTTGATTCGGTGCAATTTCTAACTTAATCTGCCATGCCAAATCCACTTCGTTGAGTATCTCTAAACCGCTTTTCAAAGCTTTTGCCAATAAGGGATGATCTAATTTCCAGCCAGGTGAAACAACTACGGCATCATAATTTTTTAGATCAACCTCTTGTGTCTTGATTCCTTCATCGGAGTAATCATCTGCAACCGTGACTTTTGCTGCCCGTGATTTTAGTGAGCGTGCAACTGACAGACCGGTTACACCGGCTCCTAAAATTAGGAACTTTCTGTCAGCAATAGTTGAGATCATGGCTTATTTCGCCACCCATTGTGCATAGAAGAGACCCAAACCGAGCGCTACTGACAAACCAGAGATGATCCAAAATCGTATAACTATCGTTATCTCTTCCCAACCTTTTAATTCAAAGTGATGGTGTAACGGCGCCATTCTAAATACTCGTTTACCGCCACTAATTTTGAAATAGAAAGTTTGAATAAGTACCGACATCGTAATAATTACAAATAGACCACCAAGTGGAATTAGAAGCAACTGAACTCTCAGTGTGGCTGCAAATGCTGCAATAGCACCGCCCAATGCAAGTGATCCCGTATCTCCCATCATAATTTTTGCCGGAGCTGTATTCCACCAAAGAAAACCTGTGCAAGCTCCAGCAAAAGCAGCAGCAAGGACCGCTAAATCCAGTGGATCTCGAACCGCATAGCAGCCGGATGCAACTTCTAATCCGCAACTTTGACCAAACTGCCAAACTCCAATTAAAACAAATGCTAGAAAAACCATGATTGCTGCACCGATTGCTAAACCGTCTAAACCATCAGTTAAATTAACACCATTACTTGCAGACAGAACCATCAAAATAATCCAAAGAATTACTACTGTCGTGCCAAGATAAATACTAGTTTCCCGAACTGCTGATAAATATTGTGAAATCGGAGTAAGCGAATACTCATTCATAAATTGCAAACCAAGGTAAGCAAAGCCTCCAGCTGCAAGGGCTTGACCGGTTAATTTAAATCGACCTTTAAGGCCTCTCGAATTTTGTTTAGAAACCTTGAGCCAATCATCTAGAAATCCGATAATACCCAATATTAGAACCAGACCTATTACAAGTAACGCTGAAACTGTAATAGGCGTCAAAGTAATTAAATGAGAGAACAGATAACCAAGTATCGCTGCGAGAATAAAGATAATCCCGCCCATAGTTGGAGTTCCGTGTTTAATATGATGAGTACTTGGACCGTCATCCCTAATAATCTGTCCGTATCCCTTTTTCTGCAGGATGCGAATCAAAACGCGTGTTCCAAAAAGTGCGAAAATTAACGCGAATGCACCAGAAACGAGAATCTGTCTCAACTTTCAACTCCGCTCTTATCTAGCCAATCGCTTTCGATTTTTTGAGCCAGGATTTCCAGGCCTTCAGATCGCGAAGCTTTAACCAAAACAACATCTCCCGCTGAGAAATGCTCCACTAGTAAAGCTGCTTCCGAAATGTTTTCAACGTGATGTACGCGCATTGATCCATTACTTGCACCATACTCCGGTTGATTAATAGCGACTAAGTGATCGATGCCGATCTCCTGAGCAAGGGTGCCAATGTTCTTATGGGCAACGGATGTTGACTCGCCGAGCTCATGCATTTTTCCTAAAAAGGCCCAAGAAGACCCACCTCGCTCCTGCGCAAATAAAGTTAAAGATCGCAAAGCAGCAGACATGGATTCAGGGTTGGCGTTGTAGGCATCATTGATTATGAGCAGTCCAAAAATGTCATGGAGCTCCATCCTCCACTTGCTCTTGATTTCAGCTGTTGAAAGTGAACTTGCGATTAATTCGATTGGTAAATCCAAAGCAGTTCCCACTGCCGCAACTGCCAAGGCGTTTGCAATCTGGTGGGCTCCTACAACTCTCATTCCTACTGCATCACGACCCATTGGTGTAACGATTTCAAAATGAGGGCAACCTTCTCTAATTTCTATATCTGCCGCACGGACGTCTTTGTTGTCTCCGAAAAAAATCACTCTACCTTTATGGAGCTTGGCCATTTCAGGTGTAAATGAATCATATGTTCCAAGAACAGCAATTGCATTTTTATCAAGAGAGGAAATCAACTCTGACTTTGTTTGCGCAATGGCTTCTACTGATCCAAATTCACCTAAGTGCGCAGAGCCAACCGTTAGAACAACACCAATATTTGGTTTTGCAATTAATGATAAACGTGCGATGTCCCCTTTGTGACGTGCGCCCATCTCCAAAATACAAAATCTCGTTCTTTCATCGCATTCAAGTAATGTTATTGGAAGGCCCAAATCATTATTAAATGAGCCGATAGGTGAAACTGTAGGACCAGCAGCAGCTAGCATGTGCGCAAGTAAATCCTTAGTACTGGTTTTTCCCTGTGATCCGGTAATGCCGATAACAATTAAATTTTCCAGACGAGTACGAACGAAAGTTGCCAGTGTAGACAAAGCCACTACGACATCTTTAACAACTATACATGGGCCATCAATGCGTCTTGAAGTCAAAGATAAGACCGAACCGGAGCGATAAGCATCGGCTGCAAAGTCATGTCCATCGAAATTTTCACCTTTTAATGCAAGAAAAATTGATCCAGGGATTGCTTTTCTGGAATCAAAAACCGGTGCTTTGGATACTAGTAAATCTTTATCACAATAAATCTCTCCCCCCAGTAGAAGGGCTATTTCGCCAGCAGTTAAAGTAATCATTTTTTATCCTCGATTGCGCGAGCTAACTCAATGCGATCATCAAATGGTAGAAGTACGCCATTTACTTCCTGTCCCTTTTCATGACCTTTGCCTAAGACGATGACTAGATCACCATCATTGGCTTCCTCGACAGCAGCCTTGATAGCCTGAGTTCTATCAACAATTACTGCATTCGGTTCCTTAATATCTAGACCTAAAACCATCTGAACTAAAATATCTTCTGCCTTCTCACTTCGTGGGTTATCGCTTGTGAAGATCGAGACATCAGCGCCATCATGCAAAGCCTTGCCCATTAATTGACGTTTTGAAGAGTCCCTATCTCCCCCGCAACCAAGAACTGCGATCACACGACCATCTGTAATTTCATGAGCCGTTTCCAACACTCTTGAAACCGCGTCCGGTGAATGGGCGTAGTCGATCATGGCGATAAAATTTTGACCTAGCGAAACAGATTCCAGCCGACCAGAAGCTCCAGAAAGTGATGGAAGCATCGCTGAGATATCGAGTGGGTCTATGCCGCTCTCGACTGCAAGTGCAACAGCCATCAAGAGATTGTCGTAGTTATACCCTCCATTTAGCCGCACTTTGCCTTCAATTAGGATCCCACCACTGCCCCGTATTGCAACATGAGCTCCAATGTAATCTCGCGAAATCTTAGTGAAATGCCAATTCGCAGTTGTGTCCAACCGTGACAGGCTGACAAAAGGTAGTTCAGTTTGCTCCGCCAGTTTTACACCATATTCACTATCAATGTTGATTACTGCCATATCTGCATATTCAAAAGTAAAAAGTTTCGCCTTCTCAGCAAAGTAGTTCTCCATGTTTTTGTGAAAATCTAGGTGATCTTGTGACAGATTAGTAAATCCGACAACTGCAAAATGGCTGCCTCGAACTCGTTCAAGTGCTATCGCATGACTTGAAACTTCCATTACCAAGTTACGCATATGTCGCTCACGCATAACAGCTGATAATCTCTGTATTTCGCTACTTTCAGGTGTGGTTCGAATGCTCTCAATAACCTCTGAACCAATGAGAACCTCAACCGTTCCAATTAATCCACTTTCTCGACCCGCCCCCGTCATGATTTGATGGAGCAACGTAGTGACGGTGGTCTTTCCATTTGTACCTGTTACACCAACACTGTAGAGATCTCTCATCGGTTCGCGATAGAACCATGCACTTATAATTCCCGCGGCACGACGGGGATTATTTGAGATGATCATTGGAAGATCTTTAATTTTTGCGGCCCCAACCGAATCGGTTAAAACGGCTACTGCACCCTTAGCAACTGCATCAGCAGAAAAATCTGCTCCATGAAAATTCTCTCCAGGTAAAGCTATAAAAAGATCTCCAGGTTGAATTTCTTTACTTGATTGAGATAAACCATTTACCTGAATCGAACCATCACCACTGATTTCTCCATCAATGACTGCGCGGATTGCCTCAAGGTTCACCTCAAAGCTTTCAATTGGCCTGAGCACGAATAACCCTTTTCTGAGCCAGTAACTGCGATTCATTGAGGGCAACTTTTTTAATTTCATCCTGAGTTGGAGCCACTCCTTGTGACTGCAGAACAAATGACATGACCTCTTTGAAAACTGGGCCAGCAAGTGCTCCACCCCAGTGCATTCCCTTTGGATCTTGAATCGTCACATTGATTACATAAGCTGGTTGATCTGCCGGAGCAAAGCCAATAAAGGAGGCTGTATAGCCGCGATAACACCCACATGTGTCATCGATTCGCTGGGCTGTTCCGGTTTTACCCGCTACACGATATCCATTAATGGCTGCAGTTGGAGCAGTTCCATTTGCAGAGACAACTGTCTCCATCATAAGTCTCATCTGCTTAGCTGTTGTGGCACTGACAACTCGAACGCTTTCAGCCCTTTTTGTGGGTGTGTAATTACCACTTGCATCACTTGTGCCGGCAATAACTGTCGGTGGAACTCTTACTCCATCATTGGCAATAGTTGCGAAGATACTTGTCGCCTGCATTGCATTTAGTGAATATCCCTGTCCGAAAGCTACCGTTGGCGCTGTCGTTCCAGACCAATCGCCTACTTGAAGAAGTTTCCCTCGAGATTCACCTGGTAAACCAGCGCCCGTTTTAATTCCTATTCCAAACTTTGTTAAATAGTCATACAGGCTTTGATTTGGAAGCATCTCTCCAATTAAAATTGAACCTGTATTGCTAGAAACAGCCAATACGCCAGAGGTAGTTAACCTTTGAGTAGGGTGGGGCTCGTGATCGCTAAAAACTTTATCTGAGCGCTTTAACTTGTAAGGAACTGTTAACACCGTCTCTGGAGTGATCTTTTTTTCTTCTAAAGCAGCTGCCAACGTCATAATTTTTCCAATTGAACCTGGTTCATAAACATCTTGAACCGAAGGATTTCGCATCGCGATGAGTGAAACCTTTTTAGTGTTATTGGGATCAAAAGTGGGTGCGGTGGCATGTGCCAAAATGTGTCCAGTTTTTGGATCCATTACGATTACAGTTCCACTTAGAGCAGCAGATGACTTAACTGCTTTTGCAATTGCCTTTGATGCCACCCACTGAATATCTCGATCAACTGTAAGACGTACTGACGTTCCTGTCTGCGCCGGAATAATTTCAGACTGTGAACCAGGAATCTCGGCTTTGTATCCATTTGCATATGAATACTTTCCATTGACCCCAGATATCTTGGAATTCATACTGGATTCAAGACCTGTAGCTCCGATGCCCTCGTGATTTACAAAACCAACAAGGGATGCGATTAAATGGCCAGAGGGATATTCACGGATATAACTGCGTTCAGGAAAAAATCCAACTATTCGCTCTGGACTTATCGGTTCATACTGTGCGTTATATGTAGCGATTGCTTCAGTTAATTTTAGCCACGTAGCAGGTTTTGCGTTTCGAGCTACCATGCTCCATTTTCGTGTCCCAGTCAGTGAGAGCTCAACTTCTGCCACTTCTAATCCAAGGATCGGCGCAGTCAACTCTGCAACTTTTGACGGATTCAATATTTGAGTTTGATCCACAACGATGCTGATTGCAGCCACACTACGTGCAAATGCAACACCATGAATATCTGTTATATCTCCACGGGGAGCCTGCAGCGTGTTTAATTTTTCCATCTCATCAAATGCCTTTAAACGATAATCGCCGGCTTGGATAGCCTGGATCTGAATTAAACGAACTCCAAACAAGAAAATAATAAGTGCAGTAAATAGAACTAGAGCTCTGATTCTTGAATGAGCTAAGTTGAAGTTACCCATTTTTGACCACTATTTTTTCAAGGTTGGGATTTAAGTCCAAAAAGATTGGAACTTTTGAGGGCTTCATACCAAGTTCGGCTGCTTTTTTTGCAAGTGCTTCTGGAGATGAGATTGCATCAATAGTCCTTGCAATTGCCTCTCGCTGATCACTTACCAATTTAGCCTCAGTTTTTAACTCTGAAAGTTTAAAAGCATCCTGTGCCAATAACGTGTTGATCAAAAGCAATAACATAAGGCCAGCAACGCCAACTATTGTGACAAAAACTGCAAAGAATCTTCGGTCTGCTTGCTTTCCAGCGTTTAGTTCTGGCACAAGTTTGAGTGCAACTTCTGTGCTCTTCTCAGCCAATATTTTTTTAGATCGAACTACAGCAGGTGCAAGTGAGGTCAGCGCCATTATGCGGCCACTCTTTCAATCGCACGAAGACGTACCGATTGTGATCGTGAGTTTTCCTCTACTTCACCATCTGTTGGTCCCTGACTTCCGCGAATTACCAAGGCAAACTTTGCGGCATATTCTGGCAACTCCACCGGAAGCCCACGGGGTGTTCCTGAGGTGCTTGCAGAGACAAATACTTCTTTAACGATTCGATCCTCAAGAGATTGAAAGGACATCACTACAAGCCGTGCTCCAACATTTAAAATCTCCAACGCAACTGGAAGTGCGCGAGTAATACTTCCGAGCTCATCATTTGTTTCGATACGAAGTGCTTGAAAAGTTCGCTTGGCTGGATTGCCTCCTGTGCGACGAGTTGCCGCTGGAATTGCTTCCTTCACAAGTGCAGCTAGTTGGGCAGTTGAATTCATCGGTGAAATCTCTCGAGTCCTGACAATTGACTCAACAATTCGAGTAGCAAATTTTTCTTCACCATAGCTTCTTAAAATGCGCACAAGTTGGCCTGGCTCATAAGTATTGACAATCTCTGCTGCAGTTAACGACTGCCTACGATCCATCCGCATATCCAAGGGAGCATCGTGAGAGTATGAAAAGCCTCGCTCAGATTGATCTAACTGCATCGAAGAGGTACCGAGATCAAATAAAGCGCCATCGATTTTGTTGAAGCCAAAACTTTTTACAACTTCACCAATTGCATCAAAACTTTGGTGAGCAGTCAGGAGTCGATCCCCAAATTGAGCAAGTCTGGCTGTCGCTTTTGTGATCGCATCAAGGTCGCGGTCGATACCTATAACAGTCAACTGAGGAAATTTCTGTAGCAGGGCTTCGGTATGTCCACCCAGTCCTAATGTGGCATCAACGACGACTGGATTTTTCGAAGATGCAATTGCGGGAGAAAGAAGGTCAATACAGCGATCACGCATTACAGAAATGTGTTCGTTTTCAATACTCACTTGTCCCCCTTCCTAAGTAATATCCCGCTTTAATTTTTTACAACTGTTCTCATCTCTGGTCACTGCCGGCCGACGGATCTAAAGTTGTAACGGCACCGGGGAAGGGGTGTCGCTACTTTCGAAGGGTCGGCAGTGGCCACAAATGAGAGTTAGAACAATCCTGGAAAGACCTCCTCTGATACTTCGGCGAAGCTCTTTTCACGATCGGCTAAATATTCATTCCATGAATGTGAATCCCAGATTTCAACTCTTGTATTTGCACCAATGACAACGCAATCTTTTTCCAAACCTGCATACGTCCGAAGTGCTTGAGGAATAGTTACTCGACCTTGGCGATCAGGAATTTCATCGTGTGCTCCTGCAAACATCACACGGCTGTAATCACGTGCTGATTTTGCAGTCACTGGTGCTTGTTTCAGAGTTTGCGTGATTTCAGAAAACTCTTGTGCAGGGAATACATAAAGGCATCGCTCTTGCCCTTTAGTAATAACTAAACCTGCTGAAAGCTCTTCACGAAATTTTGCGGGAAGAATGAGACGACCTTTTTCATCTAAACGGGGTTCGTGGGTACCGAGAAACATCTCTGCCCACCTACTTCCCCTAGATAACGCGCTGCTTGATAGCAGGCTCAACTGCCTGCATAATTCCCCACTTTACTCCACTTTTCCCCTTTTTCAACCACCTTTCGCCACTTTTTACCCATTTGCCCCCACACGTACCCCACGGGAGTTTGGGCATAAAAAAACCCTCCAGGTGGAGGGCAACTTTGAAGAGATTAGATCGAGGGCCGATATGAGGCCTTAGCCTGGATTGTTACTGGTTATTGCGCTCATCCCACCGCTTGTCCATCCGATCGCGCAGCTTTGATGTGTTCTTAGCTTTCTTGAGGCCAGTGGCATTGTTGGACCTACTAGAGATTGATTTCCCTTTGCCGCCTGCTGAAAAACTAGAAATAACTGTGATTACCCCAGTCAGGGCTATGAGAAAACCGATTATTCCAATAGGGGCGGTTTTACTGATTACCCCGGCCAACACAATTACTAATCCAAGAAGCATCGAACCTGCTCCCATGAGAATTCGATTTTTGGAGGGAGTAAGCGGTGAAGCCGATAACGCCGAGACAAGGCGTGGATCCTCCGTTAAAAGGGCAGCCTCCATCTCGTCTAGAAGGCGCTTTTCACGATCAGATAATGGCACCTGCTCAGAATAGAACAGATTCGGCTGACTCGCTACTCCTCTTGTTCTTCGGCGGTCTCAAATAATCGAGCAGGGCGCACCGCCCCTGTTCCAAAGCGCTCACGTGCTTTATCAATAGCGCCTTCAGCCTCCCGCCAGCCTTTTTCTCGCTCACCGAGCATCAATTGAACAGGTGCACCCTCGGTTAAATTCTCCAAACTCACTCCCACTAGTCGAAGACGTGCGCGATCAATTCCTAACGCTTCATACAGGGTTTTGACTACTTCATAGACATCATGGGTCCCATCAATTGGTAAGGGTAAAGTTTTAGAACGATTAATTGTTGAGAAATCTCCGAAGCGAACTTTGATGCTAATCGTTTTTGCAAATAATCCTTTATCTCGAAGCCTAGAAGTTGCGCGCTCGCACAGTTTTAAATACTCACGCAATATCTCTTCAGGATTATCTAAATCAGTTGGAAAAGTTTCAGCTGCACTAATACTTTTTTCGCCATCATGTGGTGCAACATCTCGATAATCTCTTCCCCAAGATAGCTCATGCAACGTTGCCCCAGCTGCCTCCCCAACTGCTCGGATCAGAGTTGTTCGTGGCAACTTAGCAATATCTTCAATTATCCGAAGTCCTAGGCGCTCTAGTACTTCAGCAGTTTTTGGACCAACGCCCCACATCGCTGAGATTGGAAGTGGGTGCAGAAAATCTAAAATCTCCTCTGGCGCAATCTCAAGCATTCCATTTGGTTTGCAATACGTTGATGCTAATTTGGCGATGAACTTTGATGGCGCAATTCCAACAGAACAGGTTATGCCTTCTTGGCTCTCTACTTTTGATCGAATTGCAGCTGCAATTTCACGTCCTGTTCCTAATAACCGCTTAGCGCCAGTAACATCTAAAAAGGCTTCATCAACTGAAACTGGTTCAACGTTTGGAGTAAAGCCTTCAAAAATCTCCATGATGTTTACTGATACTTCTTGGTATCTGGCCATATCTACCGGCAAAAAAACTGCATGGGGTGCTAACCGCCGTGCTTGACCTACTGGCATTGCAGAATGGATTCCAAATTTACGTGCCTCATAATTTGCCGCCGAGACCACTCCCCGCGTTCCCATCCCAATCACTACAGCTTTACCTTTTAACTCTGGGTTATCGCGTTCTGCCACTGATGCAAAGAATGCATCCATATCTACATGAAGAATCGTGGCCTGTGTTGGCCCATCAACTGCACTCATATTACGAGCGTACTTTGTTTGGCGCTCCAACTTTCGTAGGCGGCGCGCAGATCCCATGCACCAGTAGCTCTAATAGATATGCCTCTGGCTCCTGTTCGGCGAGTTACTCCCCTGACTAGCAGTAACGATGTTGAGTACAAAACATTGGCGTACTCTCCTTGAACATCGGTAAAGAAAGTTGAATCACTGCACCCATAACCATCATCTAGGGTTAAAAAAATAACTCTCTTACCCGATCGAACTGGTGGTGTCTGCATTGCCACTTTAACCCCTGCTACTAAGACTGATGATTGAGAACGCTGCTTTAAAAGATCACTAGAACGCACAGCCCCAATTGAATTAAGAAATGCTCCGTAGAATTCAATCAAGTGCCGTGACATGTCTATTCCAAGACGGTCAACTTCATACTTGACACTCTCGGCCGAAGACATATCGGGTAGCCCACTGCTAATAAGTTCAGGGGGCGCAAAGCTTAAATTCATCTGCGCACCTGAAACTGTTGCTGTTGCTGATTTTTGCAGATCTGAGAAATGCAGCAATAGGTCCCGGCGATTAACATCAGGATGTAGACAGTCAAATGCTCCTGTAAGGATCATGCTTTCAACAACCGGTGCGCTAGCTCCTGAGCGGCGAACAAAATCAGCTAAATCAATGTATGGCCTAGCGGCAATAATCGATGTAACTTCACTATCGCTAATTCGAGCAATAGTTGAAAGTGCGATACGGATTGCATTTCCATGATCTTCAACACGATAAACCCCATCTGATGCATTGGCATCAAGCGGTGCGATAGTAATTCCCATCTGTCGTGCCTCATCAACAATTAAACGTTTGGGATACATTCCTGGATCATGAGTTAACACTCCAGCAAGAAATGCTGCTGGATAGTGCCTCTTGAGCCAGGCTGATTGATAGGTAGGCAAAGCAAAAGCTGCAGCATGTGCCTTACAGAAACCAAAGGATGCAAAAGCTCGCAGTACATCCCAAATTTTATGAATGATCACAAGCTCATATCCCTTGGCCGTTGCTGCAGGGAAAAACCAATCGCATACTTCTTGTTGACCATCTCTATCGCCTAGGGATCTACGTTTTTCATCGGCCGTTGCTAGTGATGCTCCAGTCATTGTGGCAATGATCTGAATAACTTGTTCATGAAAGACAACAACACCTTCGGTGCTAGCCAAAATCTCATACAGGTCAGGGTGGATGATCTGTGCAGGCGCCCATCCATGACGAGCTTTAAGAAATGGCGTGATCATGTCACTTTTAACTGGGCCGGGCCTAAATAAAGAGATATCAATAATCAAATCAGTGAAGTTAGATGGTGCAAGTTTGCCAACTAATTCGCGCTGGCCAGGGCTCTCTACTTGGAAAATTCCTAAGGTGCGAGTTGATTGAATGAGTTCATATGTTGCAAGATCATCAAGTGGCACTAAATCAATATCAATTTTTTCTTTATGCACCCGCTCAATCTCTCTAACTGAATAAGCAATCGTCGACTGCATTCTGACTCCTAATACATCGAGCTTGAGTAAGCCAACTGCTTCAACCCCATCTTTATCAAAGGCAACCATGGGATATCCACCAGCACTAGCCATCAACGGTGCACGATCTAGAAAACCACCATCGGATAAAACGATCGCACAGGGATGCATCGCCAAATGTCGCGGTAGACCATCGAGGCGTTGTGCTATCTCAATAGTGGCAGCCATAAGGGGTGAAGAGATGTTGAGTCTTCGAAGTTCAGGTAAGGACTCGATAGTTTTAGAGATGTTACGAGCCCGAATATGCGGCATAGATTTTGCAAGCATGTCGATCTCCATGCCAGGTAGACCTAAAGCTGCACCTGCATCACGGATGGCATGTCGGGCGCGATAGGTATCAACCATTGCAACAACGGCGCAGCGAGATTGATTATTTGCTACATCCCAGTTGTTATCCCCATAGCGTTTAAAAACCATGTCATAGATCTCAAGACGTCTATCGGACTCAACATCGATATCAATATCTGGCAAGGCTTTGCGCAGCGGTGAACAAAAACGCTCCATTAGTAAGCCATGCTGTATGGGATCCACATTTGATATCCCAAGTAGATGACAGATCAATGAACCTGCACCACTACCTCGGGCGGCAACTCGAATACCAGCATCGTTTGCCATTGCTGCAATATCTGCAACAGTTAAAAAATATGATTCATACCCAAGGGTTGCAACTACTGCTAACTCATCATCTAAACGTGCGCGTGCTTTTTTAATCGCATCGTTTTTGCTGTATCTACGATTGATTCCAGCCTCACTACGAGTGCGCAGGAGGGCGCGCATCTCTTGTGCATTTGCAGCGCCCACCACATGAGGCTCAGGTAAATGCGCTCCCCCCAAACCAATATCTCTGTGGGGTGATAAGAGGGCACGTTCGGCCCATTGGCGAGTTGTTTTAAGCAATGCCCGTGGAGTTGGCTCACCTGCAGCACGTGCAATTTCGCTAGCTAGATAGATCATTTCATCGCTAGATTTTAAAAATCCCTCGGCATTGCGACGTTCAACATGGCGCTCATGTAAGGGCACTAACTGGCGCGCGCAATCCAAGACATCAGCTATCGGACCATCTCTTCGATCTAACATCCGCACTGCATTAGTAACAACTGCATCAATATCATTATCTCGAGCAAAAACTAGTGACCTAGCAGCGTGCTCGGTAGATCGCGGGCCCTTGCCAGCGATTAAATGCGAAACACATTCAACTGCATTATTGGCAAATAAATCTCGGGTTTGATTAAAAATAGAGAGAGCTTGATCAAAGCGATGTGCCTGGATTGCACTACTCATTGGGGATTCTGGTCCATGTAGTGCATAGACATTAGTGCTGTAATTACTAAAGCGTTGTAAAAAATCTAGAGTCAGAACTGGCTTGCGAGTATCACTTGTCATCGCAAGAGATGTCAGTAGTCTGCATAGCGAGCGCCATCCGCCATCGCCATGGGCAAGTAATGTAATCCGCCCCTTAACCCCACCTAACTCGATTGCACAGTTGGCTCCAATAATTGGTGCAACGCCATACTCAACACAACTTTGAGCAAATTCAATGGCACCTGCTAAACCATCGCGGTCAGTTAACGCCAGTGCAGGCATTTCAAACTGTGCGGCTCGCTCTACTAGATCACTGGGTTGAGTTGTTCCATATTTTAATGAGTAGGCACTAGCAACATTAAGGTGGATAAAACTCATACGCTACGAATAATCCACTGACCCGTTAACTCATCGCGTTCGAGTTCAAAGGTTGTTAGTGAACCAATAGGTGCAGCCTCTACTCGCCACAGTGCACGGGCTTGATCATCAGGGCGGTATTTGCCATCACTAATGCGATTCCACCAACCCCCAGCTTCACACCACCTAGAGAGCACTGCATGTATGCGAAAGCGCTTGCCTCTAAAGGTAAATTCGATGGGGGTTGTTGCCCCATCTATAGTTACATCGGCCGAAGGGTTGATCTGTGGAACTGACATTTTCTACGGGCACCTTTCACAGCTGTGGGTAATCAAAGAGGCATTCGAACAGATGTTCGAAAAATAGTCCTTTCCACTGACAAATAGCAAGCCCCTGGGGTGTCAGATGCAATAAATAGTTGAAACTTCAATTACTATTAGGGCAAATAAACTACTTAAGGAGTCCAATGGACATCGTTCTCATTATCGCCCGCGTGCTTTTCGCACTGATCTTTATCAGCTCAGGGGTCTCGCACCTGACCAAACTGGAAGCTATGACTGGATATGCCAAGTATAAGAAAGTGCCTGCAGCAAAGTTCAGTGTGGTTCTATCGGGCCTAATGATCCTCATTGGCGGTCTTTACATAGCATTTGGTGTTTATGCCGACCTTGGTGGACTTCTTATCGCGCTGTTTCTTCTCCCAACAGCTTTCTTGATGCACGCATTTTGGAAAGAAAGCGATCCAACAGCAAAGCAAAATGAATCAATCGGATTCTTTAAGGATCTTTCACTAGCAGGTGCTGCGCTAATTATCTTTGCACTCGTTGCCACAGGAACAGATTTCGGTCCATCAATTACAGGTGCGTTCTTTAACCTCTAATTACTAGAAATTCACTTCAAAAGGCCCGTCGGTTAATTACTGACGGGCCTTTTGCAAGCATTATTACTGTATGGAAATCATTGCTGGCCTTGTAGCTGGCTGCTTTATAGGTGGCATTCTCGGATTTGTAGGAGCCGGTGGTGCGATGCTGACTGTTCCCATACTTATATATCTCTTTGACTTCACACCACAGTCTGCAACTACTGCAGCGTTAGCTGTTGTCTTACTTGCCGCCGGTTCAGGAGTAATCCCAAAGCTCAAAAAAAATGATGTTCTGATTAAAGAAGCCTTAGTCATCTGGGGAATCGGCTTAATTACAAACATTAGTAGCTCGCTCATAGCCTACAAACTCTCTGATAACTTCATTACAACAGGTTTTTCTATCGTAATGTTGATAGCTGGCACATCAATGTTAATTAAGCCTGTCTCTGGAACAGAGAAGAAGGTTCCAATAATTTGGCTCGTGGCGATCTCACTCATTATTGGTTCGATCACAGGCTTTTTTGGAATTGGTGGAGGCTTCTTGGCCATACCGATTCTGGTTCTCTTCTTTAAAAACTCCCCCACCAAAGCAGCTGGTACATCGCTGGCAATAATTTTTCTCAACTCGTTGACCGCATTTTTTGGTCACTACCAGGGATGGAGTTCTGTTAATTGGAAAGTACCAATCTCTATGGCCTTAGCTGCCGTCATAGTTGCCCGTTTAGCTTCAATTAAGAGTGGAAAAATCAAGCCTGAAGTACTGCGCTTTTCCTTTGCAGCCCTGCTCTTTCTAATATCGGTTTTTACACTTTTAGAAACCTGGATTCTTACCGCTTGATTAAGTAGTCGGTATAAATATAAGTTGTCATAGAGTGATAGGGGTAACTGACAATACTTAGTTCAGGGCTTTACAATCACATATGTTCTTTTCATTTTGGCCCCACATTAACGAATTCTCAAGAACGCGCAAAGATTTAACCTCAGATCTGATCGCTGGAATTACTGTAGCTATCGTTGCACTGCCTTTAGCAATTGGATTTGGAATCACCTCAGGAATGTCTGCTGCTGCGGGACTAACTACCGCAATTATCGCTGGTTTCTTAGCTGCCCTCTTTGGTGGCTCTAAGTTCCAGGTCAGTGGTCCAACCGGTGCAATGGCAGTTATCTTGATACCTGTTATTCAAAAGTATGGCCCATCCGCAATTCCGGCACTGGGAGTTATGGCTGGCGTCATGGTTATTTTGATGGCAATCTTTAAATTAGGTGCAATCATCAATCGAGTTCCGTGGGCTGTTGTTGAAGGATTCACAGTAGGAATCGCACTAGTTATTTCGTTACAGCAAATCCCACTGGCACTAGGTATCGCCAAAGGTGAGGGCGATAAATCGTTATCGGTTGCTTGGCACACCATTCGCGATGCCTTAGATGCTGGCTTGAATCTGACCTCTTTAGCAGTTGTCGTCCTTACTCTTGGAATTAAGTTTAATTTCCCACGGATTGCAAAAAAACTTCCAATTCACATTCCGGCAAGCTTTGTTTCACTGCTACTTGTGACAATTATTGTTAAGGTTGCAAATATCGATGTTGTAACTATTGGAACGATCCCTCGAACCATTGGTAGTTATCAGAGCCCTACCTTTGGCGATTTCACCAATCTACTAATCCCGGCCTTGTGGATCGCACTACTGGCAGCGGTTGAGTCACTACTTTCTGCTCGCGTTGCCGATGGTATGGCACATGAGAAAACCCATTTTGAACCCAATCGAGAATTATTTGGTCAAGGCATTGCAACCTTGACTGCATCCATCATGGGTGGAATGCCAGCAACAGGTGCTATTGCTCGAACAAGTGTGAACGTTAGATCTCATGCTATATCTCGCTTTGCCGCAATCTTTCATTCCATCGTCTTGTTGTTAATCGCCATGATTGCAGCGCCACTAGTTAGCGCAATTCCAACAGCCGCTATAGCAGGTGTATTACTAGGCACCAGTTACAGAATTCTCAACCCCGCAACAATCATGGAATCTTTGCGGACCACCAAGATTGAGTCAGCCACATTGGTTGTAACGGCAGTTTCTGTCTTAGCCATTGACCTCATTTGGGGCATGGCTATCGGTATTGCACTTCATTTAATTCTAGATCGTATTAAAGTGCGCTCATGGAAGGCGTAATAGAAAAAGCTGCAGTAAAGCGTGTACTTGCCGCTTTACATGAGCATGGAGTTGAAGGTGAAGTCCATGTACTTTCAGATAGCGCCCGCACTGCCCAAGAAGCAGCTGATGCCTTAGGGATTGAAGTTGGACAAATCGCCTCATCGCTCATTTTTAAACTTCCAGATGAATCACCACTCTTGATTATTACAAGTGGACGTCACCGAGTCGACACAGATTTAGTTGCTAAAAACTTAGGTATTGAAAAACTTAACCGCGTTGATGCAGATTATGTAAAGGAAAAGTCTGGGTTTTCTATTGGGGGCGTGAGCCCATTGGGGTGGATTTCAAAGCCAGAAATCATCCTTATTGATGAAGCGCTAAGCGATTACGACGTTGTTTGGGCTGCTGCTGGACATCCTCATGCGGTGTATCCAACAACGTATGACG
>Ga0209768_10000084_pt1 | contig 58236 bp, 90 predicted proteins | sample LauGreSBDMM110SD_3_FD_187564 | JGI IMG/M metagenome (GOLD analysis project Ga0209768, IMG submission 187564) | Freshwater lake microbial communities from Lake Michigan, USA - Sp13.BD.MM110.SD (SPAdes) (version 2) | ecosystem: Environmental > Aquatic > Freshwater > Lake | place: Lake Michigan... | reverse complement strand
CTAAAAAGGCAACTGCCATGTCTTTGGCTGATGATTCGTGTTCTTCGTTGGGGTAGGCAAGTTTGGTTGCTTTCTCAAACTCTTTTTCAAATGGGCTGTGAAACTCGTCTTTCTTTATTCCATAATAACGATTGCATCCACCGTTACCTTCATTCTCAACAAACATGACTGGTTTGCCATCTTTGTACAGTTTGGCTTCCCAGTGGTTGCCTCTGCGATGGTTGTGTGACTTGATGATTACCAATGCGTAGGGCTTTAATGGTGTTAAGTTTGTTGGAACGCACCAGTCTGACCACACATCTTTACCTAACCGTGTTTGTATTTCTTCTGTCGGTGTTACTAATTGCTTCTTTGTTTTTGTTGTCATTTTGTTTCCTCCTCGTAATGACATTACATGACTATTTCTTTTTTAACAACCTGATTACTGAATGAAGTCCAAGTCAATGGAATAAAGATGGACAAGTTCGCCTTCTTTAGTTTTCATAGCGTAATACTCACCATCGTCATCTTGTTCACCAAGTTCATTGACGCAATAAACAAACTTCATGTTTGCAACTTCTTCTGCATCATAAAAGTTGTCATTGTTATTGGCTGGAATCTTTAAACCTTCTGCTACTAAATCACAACGCATTGCAATTATCATAAAAACATTTCCATTTCTGTGGCAACTTCATCTACTATTTCGCTATCTGTTTCTTCTGCAGAGTCGTTGAAAAAGTGGCAGTTGTTATTTACCCAGTCGTATTTCTCATCCACTGACCAGTCATCCCAGCCACTTGGATAAGTCCAATCATCGGGCATTATGTAATGTTTGTAGCGATTAAAAGATATTTTACAAACTTCCTTTACTGTAAATGAAATATTCATGACCCTACCTCCACTAACTCGTAAGACACAATAGTAAAATCTTCAACAGAATCTTGGCTGTAAATCTGTTCTAACTCATTCATATCTTTGCAATAAAAAAACACACTTTCGTCAATACGAAGTTCTTCTTCAGTAAGTTTGTCATCATCTACCCATTCACCAAACTTGATAAAAACATTGAATGCTTTATCAAGTGACTCATCAGCATAGAAAACGCAACAGTTTGCACCAACATACTTTGTTTCGCTCATTGCGCCACCTCATAACTGCTTATTTCGTTTGAGATACCTTCCATGTCAAACCCGTAATGTTTCTTTAACAAGTCTGTCGCATATTCTATTGCTTGTTCTTCATTGTCTGCTATGACTGTTGAAATAAGTTGAAAGTAGTCACCTACAAACTCAACATTCCACACGCTCTCATTTACTTTTCCCATTTTGTTTCCTCCTTGCTTTGACATTACAGGACTATTTTGCGTTTGACAACTTTTGTTGTCGTTTTATTTTTGCTCGTTGTTTTTGCGTTGTTCCTCCCCATATCCCAATGCAGTTGTTGTCCAGTGCATACCCTAAGCAAGCCTTTTTAACAACGCAGGTTTCGCAGAACCACAACGCCCGTTGAGTGGTCTGTCCTTTTTTTATGATGAACACATCTTTAGACACATCGCTACAGTTTGCATACTTCCTCCACATTGGGTTTTGCGTTTCAACAACTGGGTGTAAATGCCAAGCAATTTCGTTCTTCTGCATATTAATCCTCCTCAATTTGATAAACATAAGCAAAGCAAGCACCGTCATCTTCTACAGACTCAAATGAGCACCCTATGGGCGCAATCGTATCCAGCACATCAAAAAGTTCGGTAAGTATTTGATTCACATCATCAGGGTCGGCGTTGTCCCAATCCCCATTAAAGATGTCTTCCCATGTTTCATAAAAACTTTGAGCATAAGTTGGATGTGTCCCCCGCAAAAAATTAAAAAATGTTGTAATTAAATCTTTTGGGCGCAATGTCCCTTCTGAAACGATTACATTCTTCCATTTGTCGTCAAGTGGGTTTAGTTGAAATAGGGTCATGTCAGTGACTCGTGCATTGATGTAAAATCTGAACCCAACCATTCTTTAAAGAAAGCAACATCTTCTGTTTTAACTGCAACGGTTACGGCTGTGCTGAACACATTACTGGTCAAGTCAAAAATAAGGGCTACTGGGCATGGAACTTCTAATTTCAACTCCAGTAAATCGTGACACCATAAATTGAATCTTTCTTTGCGTTTTGCAACTGCGTCTTCCCAACCACCAGTTGTCCAACCATCAAGAACGGTGTCCCATCCTTTTATTCTTGTTTCGGTGTATCCTCGCCAAGCATCTGATGAAACCCAATCGTGTGAAATGTCTTTGGCATTCATGGCGATGTCATACGACAGGTCATCACCATATTCGGTCATACGAATGTGCTTACCGACATAATACAAACGAACTTCTGAAAGGGTAACGATGCGAATAGTAGATGCGTACTGCATATCTGATTCTTCGCACAAACGACACAGTGCAGCATCTTGTGTATGACTCCAACCAATGTCATCTGATGGATACTTCTCGTTGCACTCGCAACAAGTTTCTAAAGCGTCTTCCATAAAGCCTCCTTAACTCTTTAAGTTTTTAATCAGGACTTTTAATTGAGATTCATCAACCAAGGTGGATAGAACCCCAATCAATGCTTCTACGGCGTTATCGCCAAAACGATTACGAACAACCGTATTTAATTCGTTGAGCAAGTTGCTCCCGTCAAAAGATACTTCTTCTTCGTACTTCTCAAATGGAATGACCATGACTCCATCAGTCCAAGGCTCTTCGGTTATGTAGTAAGCAATGCGATTGACATAGTGCCAACCAGCAATTATGTATGTGCCATAATCAGCATCAACCCATGTCCACACTTTTTTAGGATCTGCGTTCATTACAAAATCGTAATCAGCACCATAAGTTTCAAACAAAGTTGTTTCTTCGTCAGGCTGTAGTGGGTTCGTTATTGGCTTATAGCGGTTTTCCCACACTTCAACTTCATCGCAAATTGTTGTCATTGCGTACCTCCTTCTAATAGGTAGTTATGACATTACAGGTCGGTAGTCTCTTTTGCAACTTTCTTTTTTGAAATTTCTGTTAAGGGTTTCCAGTTGGATTGATGACTGCTGTTACCACACCTATGCATTGGTGGCTCAGACAGTTTTACAAATACCGTTATGGTTTCGTCACAGTCAGGGCAGTTGTAATTAATTGTTGGCACTTCACTCCTGAGTTATTTGCAGGATGTTGCCCATGCATACCAGCCACATCCATGTCTGTCCTGTCCATACTCCCATACTCGTAGGGCAGAAAGCAAGTTTAGATATGGGTCATACAAATCGCGGATATTATTTACTGCATTTTGGGTCTGAAGGTAACCTTTGGGGTAGTAGGTCGTGGACTGAACCCAAAAAGCGTTTAACTGCACAAGACCTAACGAGCCTTTGATGCCATCAACGGTGTTGGGGTCTTGGCTGTTCAGGGCTTTTGGCAAACACCGACTTTCTCGGAACATAATTTTGTCCAAAGTTGGTAGTTCTTTAACTGCCCAACCAGCGTCTACGGCTGTTTGCCACCATTGTGGACATTTGGCATCTGTGGGTATTACTAACTTTTTCTTAGCGGGGATGGTAACCAATGGGGTCATTGGTATCTCAACCATTACAGAACTTTGTGTTTTGGGTGCTTCTTGTGTACTAATTTCTTTTGGGGTCGTTACGGCTAAGACAGTTGCTGTAAGCAAGTTTGAAACAGCCATAAATACTACGAAAGGAACTTTGAACATCCATTATCCTTTGGTCGGTTAATAAAAAAGACCCTACAAATTACATAGGGTCGTGCCTGTTAAGGGCTTACTACTATTTTACATCATCCGAGGGGCTAAACAACCTGTTATGAACATTTTCAATGTCTGTCAAACCCTTACCCACAAAGGGATACTTGGATCTCTTAAAACTTTTTTCAAATTGTTTTGTGTGTTCCGTTGTACATTCGTTACAAGCGCACCCTTGTCTAAACCGTTGTAGTGTTCCGTGACGGGCTAAATGCTTGTCTGTTTTATTTACATACGAAGAACGCTCGTGTGGTGTAAGACCACCCCACATTCCGTAAGTTTCTTTTGCACCACTTTTCAAACACTCTTTCCACACTGGGCATGATGCACAAATGGTTACAGCAATGTCGTAATAAAGTTGTTGGTTCTCGTGGTCTACCGGTGGAAACCACAAGTCACCATGAACGCCTTTACATTGGGCTTTAGTTATCCAGTTAGGTGTTTCCATCAGCATTAGCCTCTCGGTAAAGAACTAGGGCAATAACTGCGTAAGCAGCCAAGTCCATTAAAGAATCTTCTATACCTTCATTGACTAGTGCACTGCCCTTTGCAGCGTTTTGTAACCTAACAACTTTGTCGTTTGCACGAACAAGAGTTCCAATCCATGCTGGAATGCCCCACTGTTCTGATGAACGAACATTACCCAGTGTGTCTATACCAATTCCGTAATCTCTTCCTTTTTTGTCGTGCAACAATGCCATTTCTTCCAACACTTGAAAGAACATCGGATGTCCGTGTAAGTTTTCAAATCGTTTGCTCATACGTCTGGCTCCGAGTCAAGCCATTCTGATAAATCGTCTAAGTGATAAAAAATTGGAATACCCACTTTTTTAGCCTCAACAATTTCTTTATCTGCACCTTGAGACAAACCGTCAATGCGTAAGATAGCGTCACAGCGTCGCATCATCAACAAGCAATACTCCGACCAAAAAGATGGTTCGTGAGGTATTACAGTATTCCACAGCAGGGTTAAGTGGGGCAAAATCGGCATACACACACCCGTTGTGTATAGTTCGTCAGCAATGCGAATTGCTTTGTTAGTGTTCTCTACGGGGTCGGGAAAAGCATACGGAGCGGAGATGTATACATGAGGTAACAGTAGATGCGCCAACATCCTTAAACCGCTTCGCTCGTCTTCATTTAGGTCGGGATCGCTTATGTCTTCAGAATAGTTACGAATTGTGTATCCAGATTTTTCTATCATTTTATCCTTGTTGTGTTCAAGTTGTGTTACGGCTTATTTTGACGCTTTAGTATTCCATTCTGAAATTGCCCGAATTAGAGACACGGTGTGACCTGTTATGTCTTCACCATCTTCTAATGCCTGACAATATTTGTTCGTTTGCGTGATGACAGATTGGGCATACGCTAGTTTTTGCAGTAAAGCATCCACCAGTTCTCGTAACTCAGCCTTATCTTCGTTAGCCCGTTCTAAGGAAGTTTGTAAATCTTGGATAACAGCATATTCGTATAGTGTATCTATTGCCATGATTTCCTCGCTTTCTGTAAGGTACATATCAAATGTACCTTATTTCAGCAGGGTTTGTCAATTGTCCTCGCTCAGATCAAGTATTTCCGAATACATTACATCACTTTGATGGGCATTAAAGCCCCCACCCGACAAGCGTTTTGTTGAATCACCCACGTTTGCGCCAAACAACCTACTCAGCACACCACTACTACCTCGTGCTTCAACTTCTAATCTAACCATGTCTCGTGTATCAGAAATGTCCTTAAACTTTTCAACAAAAGTAAATAGCCTGTCTATCTCATCAGACAACGCTGGGTCTAAGCCTTGTCCTTCCAATTCTTCTGCGAATCTGGCAAACAAAACACGGCTTACTTGCATTTCCAACATTGCTCGCAGTGCAGCTTGTAATTGGTCTTTTGTTTTGATCTCAACAGGCAACTTAAAGCCACATTCTGAATTCTCACGAAACGCAGGACAACGGGACGAGAGATAGCAATTATTGCACTGCCTTAAAAGGCTAGAATTATACCTAATTGTAGATACTGTTTGTATATCAATTTCGCCGTTTTCCCCATGTTCTGCTAGTGTTTCGGCTAATGGGCTGGCGTATTGTTCAATACCCATTATTGGTAACACAACTTTTTCGTTTTCGTGCCGCCTTTCTACCCCCCTGATAGTAATATTGTCACCCCCTCGTGCCACATTTTGCAAACTTTGATTTTGCGTCAAATTATTACTATCAGGGTCATTTTCAGATAGACCCAATTCTTGTTCGTCATCGTCTTTTACAAGGTCATAGACCCCAAAAGTTTGACTTTCCCATGCTTTCCAAGATTTAATTGCAAGTTTTGCTACTTCATTGTTGTCATCTTGAATGATGGCGTCCATATCAATACCAAGTCTTTGGATGTCAGCACGGTGTTTTTTGCGGGATGATTCTTTTTGTTGTGCGGGATATCTTCTTAAACCGTGACCGTCCCATACTTGAGTTTCGCCATACCGGACAGCACTAGTCCATGAACCCACCACAGCCGAATCCCAAGCAAGGGTTTCCAAAATGTCGGGCTTTGACGAAACTGCAATAAGTTTGGCATCCCATCTCGTCATGGCGTTCCTAATTTTAGAGATGGTTTTGCCGTTCACTGCTTTATCGCTAATCGCCGCTTTACCGTACTTTTGGCATAACCATGACAGGCGTTCCATGTCTTCAGGGTCGTTCCATAGTGGAATATAGCGTTCTCCCATCCAAGAACCGTCATAGTCGGGGCGACCAATAACATGGGTCAAAGTTTCGTAATGTTCTCTGACAAAAGCATCATAACGATTAACATCTTCATCGTTTTCAGATGTGTACAGAATTACTTCCCCGCCGTTAAACATGGTTGGTATGTCTAATTGTTTCTTTTTAGGGATGGCAAGGTGAGTCAAATTAACAGCAAATCTTGTAACACCAGAGGCGATAAGTAGCGATCTAAATGATGATTTTTCAGAGTTTGCAAAGTAAATCTTCATTTTTGTTCTTTTTCGGCTCGGTATAGCGTTTGTACTTCTATTTCTCTAACTAAGTCATCCCATAACTGGTGTTCTTTTTGTTTGCTTTCTCGCCATTCTGGGCGAACAAAAGCAGGTAAGCCCACAAGCAAAGATGGGATTGCGTCTTCCATTACAAGTTTTATAGTGCGAGGGTCAGAATCCACAAACCAATGTATTTTTCCATAAATAGCGTTAAAGTCCCGAACACGATCACGGATGTCTTCAGGTTTTTTAGACTCCACAACAGCAACATGAGCATATTTGTAACCTTCCATCTTTGCCCAACCTTCAATTAAATCTGCTCTATCAGTACCAGTTGCCAAAATAATTAAGTTGCCGTGGTACTGGTTATATAGGGCGTTCCAAAGTTTTTGCGCTTCTGGTGATGGTTGTCGTGAGCCAATAGATTTAAGTTTGTCTGTAGTTGGGTATGCCAATACATCAAAAGTAACAATGAGCATTAGTTTTTGCCGACGTCTATGTCGTAAAGACCTATTTGTTTTCGTTCTTTGTGAGCTACGTAAGAAGCGCACGGGCAGTACATGCATAGATATTGTCGTTTGGCTAATGGTACGCCAACCTTACGACCAATCGTTTTGGACTCGTCGCACCAGTCAATGCATGAATCTTTTGGTCTGTCATGCCTGTTAAAACACTTTAAAGCGTCTACTTTTAATTCATCACGAAAATCGCTGATGTACAAGTCATGAGATTTTAATTCATTTTTGATGGCGGTTTCAGCGTCTAATTTGCTTGCAGTGTCTTTGTCGGTTCGGAAAATCATGCCACGCCACATGTCGTGGTCGGGATTTCTTGCTTTGTGCCGTTCCAAAATGTCAATTAATTCCATGTCGTACTCAGGCACGCCTGCATATGGGCGCATTTTGTACATCACTGCCCCACTTTTTTTGCCTGACGGCTCTTCTCGCCAACAAACAAGCAGGCGGTGCTCTTGTTCTTTAGTAAACTCTTCTGGTTCCATTTAGTGCTACTTTCGTGTTTAATTACAGATGGGGTCTTAACTCTTCTGGGTCAATCGTACCATTTTCATACAGTTCAGATTGGACATCCTTGTGTAAAACTAACAGTTTTCGTAAAGTGTGGGCATCTTCTGGTTTTAACTTATCTACATCGTATGACTCGTGAAGCAAACCTAGCCCTTGAGAATAGTGTCCTATGGTATTGTCATTGAGTGCTGAAAAATGACCAAAAGCCTTCTCTGTGTTCGGATGTATTTTTTGTAATTTCGTTGGGTGCATTGCTATTGACAGTTGTAATGATAAATGAGAACTTATATCATCGTTTACTTTGTTTTGTTTAAACTCATTTAGATTAACGATCTTTCCCATACAGGCTTACCAACCGTCGGTGTTTTTGTCAAATTTCCTTGGGGCTTCAACGCCATCGTTATCTTTTGCCGTTTGTTCTGATTCGTAAGCATCATCATCCATCATGTCTTGGGCAGTGGATTCAATTAGTTGGTAACTCATATGGTCTTCTACAGGTGTGTCATAACCTACGATCATTCCACTGCTTTCTAGTTTTTGGCGAGCCTTCTCTAGATACATAGAGTTAAAATCAACCTTGCGGTTGGTGTTGTGTCGCTCATCTTTACCTTTAGCCATTAGCATCTCCATCGTACATATCGGATTGATAATCAGATTGATCGTTGGCATCTTGTGAAGGTTCGTATTGAGTGTCATACGCATAATCGGATGCGGCATTATCGGCAGCAGAAAACGTATTTTGCGAATTTGTGTGCTGGCCTTCAACCAAGTCGTAGCCATGACGGTCTGCTTCTTGACGTCGGTATTCCAAATTGTTTGACCCTAAAGCATACATGGTTGCCGCAATAGGTTTTCCCGTTGATCGGCTTCGCCAATGAAAAGGAATCATATTCAATCCTTGAGATACACCCTGTGAATCAATATGAGTAACTTTTCCGTCTGCACCAATATCAATAATGTCAGGTTTGTTCTCGTGAGGCATACTTACATTGTACCAAGAATTTCTTGGTTAGCTCCACTTCTTAACTTCACCGTGTTGGGTCATCTGTTCATTTAGCATCTTGGCGTGGGACAATGCCTCATGGTGACGCTCATAAGGCAAAGTTACATTAGAAGGTATTTCTGGCAAAATTCCTTCACCCAAAATAGTCTTGCGATGTATGCGGTATTCACCATTAGTTTCAGGTACAACGAAAAAATGACCACCCGGAACGCCTTTGGCATGGTGCATAATTGTTTTTGAATCAGGAGCAGTGTCTACGTACTCTCTTACGCGAAACTTGTTCCGCGATTTAGCCCAATTGGGACGCCTATCTCGGTTTGAGTAAACCATGCGGTTTACAAACTTAGAACTGGGTCGCTTGTTTCCGCTAAAGGCGAACGTGGTTTAAATGAATTGTATTTCTCAGTGGTGACCAATGCACGCTTGGTAACTGATGACATGTCTACATCCCCACCACGGCTTGGTGTTAAGGATGCGAATGTGCCATCTGTAGCGCCCAACCGAAGGTCAGCATTTTGAGAACGAGATGTGTTTACAGCCATAGTACTAGTTTATCACTTTCTGTTTAGAAGTTTCCCATAGTTTGAGTTACTTTGCCGACACTTTGAGTCGCAGTAGCTCTTGGTTTAGCACTTGCAGCCCTTGGCTTGCGTGCTATAGGAGATTGAGTTCTTTCTGGACGATCTGGGTTTTTCCTGCCATACGCAGTAGGGTTTGCTGCTTTGTTTGCTGCTCTTGTTGCTTGTCCCTTATCTTTTGATGCTTGAATTTGTTCTGGAGTTCTGGTTGGTTTAGCAGGTGAAGCGCCGGGTGTTGTTTCTATTTTTTGTTGAATGTCTTTATAGTTGTCACCGTCTTCAGAATATTGACTATTCTGAACTACGTTCCTTCCAGCTTGTTCTGCAAAATTAACAGTTTGAGGAGTTGCTGCTTTAGTAAGAGCCAATGAAGCTTCTAAATCTATTTCTCTGCCGTCCGCATCGGTGCGACCTCCACCGCTTCCCTCGTCTTCGTCATCGTCGTCGTAGCCTCCTCCTCCCCCCAGTCTTGGATCTCTTCTAGTACCTCCACCTCTTCCAGTTAAGCCTTTTCCCTTGCTTACATTTTTAATTTCTTGGAACATGCTGTTTGGTCCCCACGTGCTAAAAGGGGAAAGATAACTTCCGCCAAGTTGTCCTGGGGCTGCAGGTTTGCCGGGAGTTCCAAAATCTTTCCCGCCACCGCCACTATTTCCAACGCTGCCTAAAGGCTTGCCAATGCTCCCCATCTCTAAATCCCGCGGATTACGCCCCGTCGCGTTGTACAAAGGTGCGACGGGATTGTTGCCAAACTTGTCAGAAGCCATGACTACAGTTTACTCTATTACCAAAGGTTGTTCATTGAGTAACGACCCGAACCAGTAAAGGCATCATCATTCATTTGTGCACGTGTAAGCATGTTTACTGCTCCAGACACCCATGAACGGTAAGTTGGGGCGTTTCTATCTACAGACAAAATGTCCATAACGCCAAGTTCTTGTTTAATAAAACCTCTACGTTCTGGCATTAACTGTTGTGGCACTGTTGGGCGAGTTTGGCGAATTGTTTCTGGGTCAGAAATAGCCGATTCAAGAGCAATGTCTACCAACATCTCTTCACGAGATTGCCAAGGTCTACGAGTTCGGAAGTTATCTACAGGCATTAATAACCTGCTTTTACGTTCTTTTTTGCTTGTCTTGTGGCTCCCCACCTAGTTTTCTTTTTCTTTCTAGTGTCAATAGTAGTTTCACCAATTTCTTTTTTGACAATTATTGGAAAATAACCTTTTTGGGGAGTTGCAAGCGTAGAGCCAACTTCAACAGGAATTAAACCGGGATCGTCTTTCATTTGAGAGTTTTTTGGCATGTCTTTAGATATTTCTCCAACATACCCATAAGGTTTAGTTCTTGTCACAGACCGATTAGGGTGATTACGAGTGTCTTTTCCGCCAGCCATTAGTAGTCTTTGTCGTGTAAGTAGCGAGTTTGTGTAGAAGTTTTACGACTGGCTTCATCGGCTTTTCGTATAGTGTTTTTGGCGTCTTCATCAATTGCCCATTCGCCATCCAACTCAGGATCAGAAACATCATCAAACCCAACGCCTATTTCAGCGTACCTTTTACCCAATGCTTCTTTAGTAACCTTACGATTAGGGTGATTACGAGTGTCTTCTCCACCAGCCATTAGTAACCCCCAGCATCCGGCTTCTTGCCCATAGCAACAGAAAAATTAATAGGTTCTTTTTCTGAAGCAACTTCGGATTGCGCTTTTCTAATAGTCTTTTTTGTAACCCGAATATCATTCTTTTCTTTCATTTTTTTAAACAGTCCTATCTTTTCCCAGTTTTCATCAACTTCCGTCAATTTAACTTGTCGGCTAACTTTGCGATTAGGGTTATGGCGTTCGTCTTTACCGCCAGCCATATTATTTCTTCTTACTTGTTGGGCGACCACCACGAGTTGCATTGGCGGCACGTGGATGAGATGTTGCGGTTCCTGAAGTGCTGGCTGTGATACCACGACCACCACTACTGGTTGCTTTACCTGATGTTGTTGCAGTTATCGGTTGCCCGTTACCAGTAATAGTTTGAGTGACATCTTTATTATTGTCACCTTTTTCAGTGTATTGACTATTTTGAACTACGTTTCCTCCAGCTTGTGGGGCAAACGTAATTCCTGAAGACGTTGCAGGTGCTGATTGTGTTTGCTTTGTACCGTCTTTGGTTTCTTGTGTTTGTGAAACCGCTGGCTCTGCTGCTTTTGGCTTGTCTGGATAACCACCACCACTTGGCGGAGTTGGAGGTGCTCCACCTGCTGATGGTGTTGCTGGTGGTGCTGGTGGTGCTCCACCTGCTGCTGGTGTTGTAAATGATTTAACTCGTCCACGCAAACGACTCATAAAACCAGGTTTGTCAGGATCTGGCATTTTACCTTTATCACTTGGTGTAATTAAAACAGTTGGCTTTGTGCGTGGTGGAGCATCTGGCATTTTACCTTTATCACTTGGATCGGTGCTAACGCCAGATAGTTCTTTAATGCGACTTGTGCGCTCAGCATCTTTATCTCTTGCAGTTGCTGGCATTTCTTTTGTAATGTCGTTTGCACCTACTTTAGTACCTTTTGACATTCCACTTGTACCTTCTGGTCCTGCACGCAATGGAGATTTAGGAGCACCCTTGGGGCCGTACCCTTGTTGAGCCTTAGTCCTTGCATCCGCGTCTTCCGAAGCACGCAATGAAGATTTGTTTTTACCAGCTGCCATTGATTTTGTTCTGTCTGCTTTACCTTCATCACTTTTTGCGTAAGCATCACCATCAAATGGTGTTCCGTCTTTGTCGTTCTTAGACGGCTTAGGAGTACGCTGTGTGGATGTTCCACTTCCCGTGTTATCTTTTGCGCCTGCTGGACTTGGTGGACCAGAAACTGGATTACGTTCTACCGCTGCATCTACAGCATTCTTTGCTTTAGCACCTGCTGCGCCTACGGCATCAGTTTTTGGTTTGTCGGCAGTCTTGCCTTTTGCTTTTGGTTTTTTAGATGCCATTTTTCGCTCCTTAGCCGCTTGGGTATCTTCCTCAAACGCTTTTTGGTTGTCTTTTGTCATGCTTTTAGCGGCGGCTTGCCTTGTGCGAGTAGCCATTTCTGTATTCCCAGATTTTTCTTGACGCCTAGCTTCAGATTCGTATGCTGCTCCAATTTTTTCAAAAGGAGTTTTAGGTGTACTTTTCTTTTTTTCAGCCATGGTGCTTAAAGTTTATCAGGTTTAACGCCAAGAGGGTCTTAAGGTTTTTAAAGTTGCTCGGCGTTCTGCGTCAATGTATTGTTGATTTTGTTGTTCTGCCACTCGTGGAATTCCTTTAGGTCCAACTTTACCGTCGTTTGTCAAAACCACTGGCATAGCCCCTGGTGGGGAAAACTTTAAACCCTTGGATTCATAGGCAATACCTGTCCACAAGTTGAACTCGTCGGGCCAAATGTAGTCCCCTGGGTTTTGCCTTTCACCTTTGTGAACACCACGAGAATACTGTCGGGCGTTTTGACGGCTCAATGTTCCTAAAGTTTTGTCCTGTCGTCGGTTAGACGACATCGTGCCAAGGTATCCGTCTGGATACGTAGTGTCTTGTAATGTCCTGTATCCAGCCAACTGATAATCCTTATTGTTCCTAAATACAGGTGCAGGACCGAACAATGGTAAAGAAGAAGACTCTTGTTGAGCGTTGGGTGTTTGCCAATCAGTAAAAGTGTTTGCTGCCATTAGTTACCTGCTCTACTGTGGTCAAACGAAGTCATGAACCCACCAGCAGCGCCTGAAACTGAGGTAATTGGTCGTGGCTTTACTTTGCTTGCAACTTTCTTAGTAGTTTTTTTCTTTTTAGTAGCCATTTCCTGTTTCCTTTTTCCAATCTTCTGGAGTCATGTACCTTTTAGGCAAATTTATGTCGTACCCGTCTTTGGGATCTTTGTCTGGTAGTCCACCTGTTTTTGTTGGCGTTTTATTTGGCGGTTTTTTACCCCCACCACCAGTCTGTGTATTCATTAATGGGCCGTCAATAACCACACCTCTGTGATTAGTGGGCATTATTACTCAGTCCAGACGTTGATCTTTCCAGCACCTGTAGGGCGTGGAATGCCGTGCGGTGGAGCATCATCTCCTTCAGCATCAGTCATTGTTACTTTGCGTGAAGGATTATGCGATTGATCAATTTGACGACGTGCTTTTCTGCCCTTGTACTCGTACATGTCTGTTATCTTTTTACGGCTTGGTTGAATGTATCCCATGTTAACTTTCCGGTGTCTTTCTACTTAGCCCACGAGTTGGATTTGTGATATTCATCTACTTGATCTGAACCACCTGAACGATATGCTTTTTCAATACCTGTTGGCTGATCGTTTTTATTGTTTCTTTTGTTCATGTCAAGTCTTGAGGTTTCTTGCATTTTTGCTGCGTCATAGTTTTTACCACGTTTTGCAGATTCCGCCATGTTCTCAGGCTCGTTGATACCAGAATCTTTAATAGCTTTTTGACTTTTCTTTGCGGCTTTAGTTGACTTCCTTGTTGCAGCAGGTGGCTCACTAGAAATCTTAATTCGTGGTGTTGACTTAGGTGGACCATCGTCATATTCACCTTTTGCGTTTGATTTTGGTACACCAGATGGACCAGCAGGAACTAATTTTGATGTTGTTACGCCGTGTGGGTCGTCGCCTCTACCATAATTGTGTTGTTTAAATCTCATGTTACCTCAGTACTGGTTTAAAAGAAATGGCAGAAATGCTTTCACCGTTCTCTCCAATAATATCATCAAACCCAATAATGAAATAAAGGTCAATGCCACGTGGGGCAACAAAACCACGGGCAATTGCAGACGCTTTTGCTGCTTGATTTACAGCACTTGCGCCAATAGCGCGAATCTTTGGAAGATGCCCGGCAACAATAGAGCGGGCAAGAATAGAACCCACACTTTGAGGGTTGCTACTACCTGAAACTTTTAAAACATCTTCAACTTTTTGATTAAGTTCTTGTGACATATAGACTCCCATTTGTAAATCATTTCCAAAGTCCATATTACCATGTTACGCGTAGTCGGCTGATTTTAACAATGTGAGCATGTCTTCTAAGCGCATTACAGCATAAGATTCACCTAAAGCAGCAGCACCTTTACCTGGGCGTTTTACCACCAACAGTGGAAGCCCTTTAGGTAACTTAGACGCTTGAAGTACAGTGTCATTTAGCCATTCGCTTAACTTAAAAGACTTTTGGTTTTTGCACTGAATTGCTACCTCGGTAGCATCAGGATGCTTAACTCCATGAATATCCCCAGAATCATTTTCTCCAGCCAATGCCGTTCTTCTGGCATTAACAAATTCTTTTTCTTTTAGATAACCAACAATTGCAGTTTCAAAAGAAGTACCTTTTGCTTTATGTTTATTGCCCATAACCTAGTTCATCCATTAGTTGCTTACCTTTAGTTGTAATTCGGTATATACGAACGTTAACACCAGCACGGCTTAATCGTTTCTTTCCGGTTCTTTCCAAGTAACCAGCGGTATTTAGTTGACCAACAATGCACCACCACCCGTTGTGCCCTTGATCTAACTTTGTGTACTCACCCATCTCATCTGTAGTCATGTCTTCGTGTTCATAAAATGCGCTTAATACTAAATAAGTGCGACTGTTAAGTGTTATTGTTTTCATAAACTACTCCTCAAACGTGTAGGTACATACTGATTCTTGCATAAACATATCTGGTGGCTTTTCTGCAACCACTAGTGCTCTTAGTAACCAACGATCTGTTCCGTCGTATCTGGGTTTAAACGAATTTCTTCCGTGAATTACAGTTTTGTTTCTTAGAATCAACATGTCTCCTTTTTCTAAAGCTACGCTATGCGTACATTTGTTAATGGCAGTTTTCAGTTCTGCTAAAGCGGTATCTGCCAACTTGTTAATGGGTTTTATTAAGGCTTCATCGTAGGTAAGTGTTGTAATGCCATCTATTGTATTTAACACACTTGTGGGAATTTTCCTGTCAGTGGCTCCGTTAAGGATAAAACTTAAGTCAATGGTGGTTGTGTACCACTGTTGATGTAACACCGATATGGTTTCATCAGATAACTCTTCCAGTAATTCAGTAAGGATGGCGTAAGTAGTTAGGGCTGCTGGGTCCCCCCTCAAACATAAGAGAACTACGTAATCTGGTTTGTATGGGTGAAATGCAAGTTCTGTGTGTAGAGCTAGTGCAACTTCGGACGACGATGATATTTGGTTTAAAGCTTGTTGTGGTATGGGCATAACATTATGAACTAATTCGCCATTTTGTTCTTGGGCATATCCAACTAAAGTTCCAAAAACATTTGCGGCAAAGTGCAATGCAAAAATGCTCTTATGATGTGTTGCAATTTTATAAGATGAATCAATCGGCGTTGGTGGTACGTCCCCAATGGAGATATGCTTTGCAATTGCTACGTCTATAAGCATGGCTAGGCAAGGAACCTTGCAGCTCTGTTTTCTTTTGGAGCAAGACTGATGCGACGACTCAACTCTCTTGATAAAACTTGAGCACCGCGCTCGCACCGATCAAAAACTGTATCCACTAGTTTGCGGTATGCACGTGCTTGTGTGTACGTTTCCTGTTGTCTTTGCACTTTGTCTTCCACGTCACGTTTTGCTTTAGCAATAGTTACTAACTCGCCTTTAATTTTGTTTCCCCACTGCTCAATCAACGTACAAGCTTTTACATATTCAAATGTGTTTAGCTCACGCTCTTCAACAATTTCAGCAGTGACTAATTGTGCTTTTGCATAGTTGACCCACGACATAAATTCCGAATACAAAGACATTAACTCAACTTCTGAAATGTCTGCAAGGTTTCGTGGAACCACTGGAAGTAAACTGTGTGGTTTTTCAGGCAATGCAAAGTTTCTTAAGAACCTGTCCATCTCTGGTGTTTCTTCTGCAATCATCATTTGCTCCAACATGTGTTCTTATAAGGACAGTATTTGCAGCCATTGCAAGTTTCTGTTTCTGCCCACGCTGGTCGCATGGGTGGAATCTTTTGTTGTAATGCTACTAGCAGAACACGACAACTATCAAGTATGGGCTGAACCAAATGCGGTAAATATTTGATTGAAAACTCTTTAACTTCTTGAGATGGCTTCCATTCGTAGATAAAAGTCAGGTCATGTATACCAGTGCAATGCATGTACAACATCCCTTGACGAACGTGACTTGGAAAAGGTTGGCGAATCTTCTTCCAAAGCCCATCAATGCCCATAGTGGGATTTTCTTCATATTGCTTGTACAAATCAAAATCCTCAAAACGTACTGTTCCAATGCCAACAGATTTAATTTCAATTAAAGTTCTTCCTTTTTTATCGGAAACAATTCCGTCAGCGCTTCCTCTAATCCCGTATTCTTCGTCTTTTACCGGAACTTCTGCGTAGCTTAATGCAACGTCTAAACCACATTCTGGACAATGATTTGGAGACAAGTCCCACCACGTGTGGTTGCACGACCCACATTTAAAGTTTCCCTCTAATACTCCTGCTTCCCAAAGCCAAGTTTGCCATTTGTGATGAATGGCATGCCCTTCTTCAAACACGTTTAAACGTTGAAAAGAAAAGTTCTCGTCAGCTTTAACTTCGTTTTTTATGGTGTACCAAGATGCTCTTGGACACCAATCTCTCTTAGCTAATTCGCTAGGGTGAAAAAAAGATGTATCTCGTTTCTTATCTTTTTGTTTTTTACTTTTTAACAACTGAATTGCAACCGTTGGTAAAACCCTGCCGTTCATCTTTAACAAGTTTTTGTAATTGTGCATGTCAGACATCAGTTGTTATCTCCAGAAAATCATCCTCACCAATGACCACGTAACGACGACCAGCGAGATCAAACTGCAACACAGGTACCCTATCTTCAAGTAACGCACGATCCCTCAATTCTCTTAAGTCAAGTTCTTTTAGTGTAATTGTCTTTTTGTTTTCTGTCAACTTGTTTTCAATTAAAAACTCATGGCTTCGGACATCATTTTTTCTAAGCCAACCTGCTCCTGAACGGGCATTTCTAGAACCTTTATAAGTTTTAGCTGTCCTCTTCTCCTGTTTTACAGAAGACTTCATTATCCTTGTGTGTTTGTCCGGATCTCTTCCAAGTATGGTCATCTAACCACTTTGTAATACTCTTCAATGTCGTGCTTTAACTCTTTTTGCATAAACAAGTCTTCTCGGAAAGCTTCAAGCATCTTGTCTTTGCCTTGCCATTTTTGACTGCCGTAGGCGTAATACGCTCCTGAACGTGTAATCACCTCAATAACTGTTGCGATGTTAATCATATCTTTTAAGGTATCAAACGAACCCTTAGTAAAACCAAGTGCGTCAGTAAAGTAAAAATCAACAACGGCTTGTTGTGATGGTTTGTAAGTTTTGTTTTTAAGGGTTCGGGCTTTAATTGTTTGCCCTACAATTTCATCTTTTTCTTTAAGCCATTCGTCGCGCCTGACTTCAACACGAACAAAATAACTGAAGTTCTTAGCAAGACCGCCTGGGGTTGTGCGATTATCCCCCCACATAACACCAATCTTCTGGCGCCATTGGTTAATCATAAGACCTGTACATGAACGTTCTTTTTCTGTCATTGACCGTTTCTGCGCTTCTGAGGCTTTGCGAAAAAACTTAGAAGTAATACGAGCACCCAAACCGACGGTGAATTCATCCATCATGCGTTCCGATTCGTCTGTAGGCACAAGTGCTGGCAACGAATCAATGACTATGCAGTCTGCGGCACGATTCTTCATCAACTCAATTACCAAGTTGTAAGCTTGCTCCATGCTGTTGGTTTCAATAACCCATAAGCGAGCAAGGTCAACGCCAACTGATTTTGCGTAGTCGGGCACAAACTCTTCTGCTGCAACCCAAACTGCTGTCCAGTCTGGGTCAAGCGCTTGGTTAGCCGCAATAGTTTTAAACGCAAGTGCTGTCTTTCCAGATGATTCATCACCAATAATTTCTGACCATTGGTTTGCAGGCCAACCTCCGCCAAGCATTAAATCGTATGCAAGGATACCTGTAGTGGTGCGTGCTAACTGCTGATGCATAGCATCAGCTCTAAGGATTGAAACTTCATTTTGTTTTTTGTTTATCTTATTGATTATTGCCGTTATTGACTCATAATCAGTTTCCATTTTGTCTACTTTCGTTGTTGTTTTCTTATTGCACTTTTACTTACAGGCGTATCCTAGTTCTTTAAAAAAAGTTACTTGTTCATTTGCGTGCAACATTGCAAACTTAATCAATGTGGCATGAATGTTTGCTAAAGGAGGGCCGTATTGTTTTGGCAAAGAATTAGGTATTTCCTCAGCATGGTTATGCAACATGCACTGTTCTGATTCTTTAAACCATGAGATTACGTTTGGTATGTTGACATTAATTTGAGTTGACATTTTGTGGTTCCTATGTTCCCCAGTTCACCTGGTCTGCTTGTTCGTATTTACCGTTCCACCCACACTCAAAGCATCTTGGTGCTGGTGCATGACCTAAACTACCGCTGTTTGCTCTACTAAATACATTTTTACTGCCGCAACTTGGGCAAGATAAAGAACCTTCGCGGCGATGAGCTTCTCCACCTTTCCACGATCTAATTGCTGTGCCCATGTCTGTTTGTCCAGTTTGATTTTGCTGTACATCAGCTGTTGTTGTCTTTTGAGAAGCTACTTCTGATGCTTGTTGACGCAACGCAGGCAAAATTACGTTTGGAGTAATCGGAGGCGATGACCTAGGTTCTGGTTGTCCTTTTTCAGTTAACTTTTTATCCCACCAAGATGACATATGTTGTAAACCTCATTGTGTATTAGTTATCTTCATCTCCAACGTAACCGTCGCAATCTTCGTAATCATCATACTCAACTCTGCCCAGTAAAGCAACCTTGTTGTTAGACAACAGTTTTTGAACCAACGCCATGCTATATGACAAGATAACCGCCTTAGTGTTTTCTATCATTGATGCGTTTGGTCCTTGCAGTTCAGGTTGTGTTGCAGACAGCACTTGAGCAAACCACTCAACAGACTCAACAATGTCTTCAAAAATGCCAAAGTCGTGCAATGTTTCCCATTGGTTTTCAACCATCACATGTTCCAGTTCTTCAACATCCTTTGAAACGGGAGCAAATCCTAATTGATTTGCAACGCTTTGGCCTGTAATAGACGAAAGCATTAAACAAAAGTTTCGTTTATCTAGAGTGTTTGTCATCTCTGTCATTGCTTTGCCTCCGCCCAGCTTCGTGCCGAGTGGCAAGAAACTTTTAATGTGACTCCCATGATATCTCTATTATGACCCATGGCGGTGATTAACGTATTTATTGAGTCTTCCACGCAGTCTTCTGGGGTAATTGCTACAAGTTCGTCGTGAACTTGTACAAGCATTTTTGTTTTTGTGTCTTTGAATGCAGTGTCTACATCAATCATTGCTTGTTTACATATGTCTGCAGCGCTTCCTTGAATGATCGCGTTGATTGCTTGCCGTTGCGCCCTAGAAAACAATTCAGAAGAACGTGATGTGAGGTCAGGTAATCGCCTACGGCGACCACTCAGCGTGGTTACAAATCCTTTTTTAGTAGCTGTAGCTATTGCTACCTGTTTCCATTTAGTAAGTCCCGCAAAACTTTTGTAATATGACGCCAGCAACTCGTCTGCGTGTTCGGGTGTAACGCCAGTAACCCTAGCAAGTTTGTTGGAACCACCACCGTAAGCGGTAAGGAAGTTAACGCCTTTGCCGATTTGTCGTTCTTCTGAAGTTACATCTTCAACTTTCTTTTTAAAGACGGCGGCGGCTGTTGCAGAGTGAATGTCTTCATTGTTTTTAAAAATCTGAAGTAGACGTGGGTCTTGACTAAACATAGCCATAACTCGTAGTTCAATTTGATCGTAATCTGCTACAAGCATAGTGAAGCCGTCTGGAGGTACAAACAATTTTCTAATGCTGGAATCACGAGGAATGTTTTGCAGGTTAGGAGAGGAAGAAGACAAACGCCCGGTGGCTGTTCTGTGCAAATTAAAAGACGGGTGCAATTTGTTGTTGTTTAATTTAGGGAGTAACCCATCTACATACGTGTTCTTTAGCTTTTGGGTTTCGGACCACTCAAGTAAGAGTGGAATAACTGGATGCTTACCCCGAAGACTTTCCAGAGACTCTGTGTCTACTGATGGTGCGCCTTTTGGTGTTTTCTTGGTGGGCTTTAAACCTAACCCACCATCTCTCTTTTTGTTAAATAAAAACAACTGCTTGTCCTTATTTGAATCTGGATTGAATCCAGGGTAAGCAAACTCTGATAAAAGTAATAACGTGTCGTTTAACTTTGTGTCTAGCTCCTTGCGTAAATTCTTTAGGTTGTAACCATCTACCGTAATGCCTTCTTGTTCCATATTCATCAGCACTTGCAAGACACTCATGTCTTGCTCCATTACTGGAATTAGTGAAGATTCCGCTTTTAGTTTAGCCATTAGCTTGATGTACAACATCCACGTCCAGCGAGCGTCTAAATGAACGTAACGAGATGCGGCGCCATAGGAAACCGAATCAATTGTTTTTCCAAGCTTTCCTTCTTTGTTGTAAGGAGCATGGTTTCCAAAGTTGTGCAAGATTAGATTAACTAGAGAAAAACTAGGAATATTTTCGTCGCAAATGTGCTGCAACACCATCGTGTCTCTATATGGTCCTGGAGATAGTTCTCCGTAATACTTCTGAATGGACAAAGCGTCAAACTTTACGTTGTGCCCAACTTTGATTGCGGTGCCAAAAAACAATGGACGCAAAGTTTCAAAAACATCGTACCTAGATAATTGCACGGGAGGCTCTGAGTAGACTGCAGGAATGTAGTACTTGGTTTTAGCGGTGGATACAGTTCCGTTCTTGAGAACTTTGCGGTGCTCTAGTGGTGGCAGGGTTGCTCCGTCACCACGCTGTTCGGGAATGAGCACTTCGCCTATCTTGTGTCCCATTGGGATAGCCCATGAATGTCCATGTGTTGCGATACCTAACCAAAACACTTCATTGCGAAGCGGATTAAGAGCAAGGTCCTTTAAGTAGCGTTGACGAATAGCGTCGGTAGACCTTTCAACAACATCTTCACTGGGGTTCTTAAGTGTCGCAATGTGCTGTTTACACTCTTTTTGAAAGTGTGTATTTACATCATCGTGACGCTCAAGAACACCCCGTGATTCAATGTCAAAAGCAAAAGAACCAAAATCCATGACTATGTCTACTATTTGCTTTAGTTCATCAACGGTGTTTACCGTTTTGTACATTAGTTACCTTGCGTCGTTAATCTCGGATGCAATGTCCAAAAGTTCTGAACGTGTTGGTATTGAAATAATTTCAGGTGTGTAGCAGTTGCGCTTAAGCACAGCCATGTCCTCATCTGTGTAACCAACCATTGACCACTCTGACAAGTCACGTTCACGCACCATTTGAAGAATGGTTTGTGTTTGTGCACCCTTGCCAGTTTTGGATACTGCCCAATAGTTTTTAGACAATGGACCTTGACGAGGGTCTGTGTGGAAGTTTTTAAGTTGGTCAATTAAACGAACGCCAACCTCAAATGACTTAACTGATAAGTCTCCCTCTTCTCCAAGTACTGCAATGTTGAAAGCAAACTTAGTTGATGGGCGATTACCTGCGTCACAAAGTGGGCAACCTTCAGGATGATCAGCCAAACAAACAAAAGACTTCTGACCAGCGCGGCCATCAATCCAGTGTGTGCGAAACGATGCATAAGGTTCGTCCTCTAGGAACTTAATAATTTGTGGGTCTTCTGTAACTTTAAAACGTTGAGCAAACGCTGAGGTTGATTCTTGCACTTTTTGTGCTGCACCCCAACCACGGTTGATTACGTTTTTCTTTCCAGGATTAGCCACTGGTGTTTCTACTCGCTCTTTTTGAGTAAGTGATTCTTTCTTTGTTTCAACTTTGACAGGCGAATCAAATTCTACTTCGTCTGTGTCAAAGTCTTCGTCGTATTTATTTGGCATTTGTTTTTGTCCTTTGTGTTTGTGTTTGTGTTTTATTTTTTCCAGTTGTCTTTTATGTATTGCTTTAATTTATTCCAATTATCAGATGTCACAACTCTTGGGTCTTTGCCCTCAAGTATTGTGTTCACTGCTAACACTATCAAGTCTACCTGCTTTCGTGTGTAAATCCTCCTACCTTTTGCTTCTACCCCAGGAAGTTGCCCACGGTTTGGTGGGGCGGTTCTGTATATGGGTTTAGGAATAATTCCCTTTGTTTCCCACGACCTTACCGTCCCTGTTTTCTTACCTAACACTTTGGCTAGTTGCCCAATTGTAAACACTTCAACTCGTTCGCCTTTAATTACGTAGTGAGAAGATTTGACGCCAAAAAAAGGGTCATCAAGCTTTTTAGGCTTGCGTGTAGTCCTGTTCTTTGGTGGACGTTTTCCAGGGTAGTCCTCTATACCTTTAGTGCCCACGTTTCCTTCTCAACATAAAATGATTTAACTTTTTCTTGGATATCGGCACTGTCCCATGCTAGACCAAGCAAACGGTCTTCGCTAATGGTTTCAATAACTTCTTTAACAGTGTCCCAAAAACCGTTTTCTTTTGCCCAAGCCTCTGCAGCAGATGCGTTAAACGTTTTGGAAATACGGCGTTCTCTTTTAATCTCACACGCCGGAAGGTTGATCCACAGGTTTCCTTTTTCGTCAGGCTTACCGTGTGCTTCAAGAACTTCTGTCAATTCTTTTTTAAAACCGTCTAAACGTTTTTGTGTTGCTTCCAACATGGTTTTGTGGTTTTGAAATTCGCTAACAAGTTTACTAACGTACGCTTCATCTAAAGTTGTTTCGGGTTGTTGTCTAATAATTTTACTCATGTCATACCTCGCTGTGTGCTATGAAATCGGATAGTGCTCCCAAAGTAAGTTTATAGTCGCCCTTGGTGTCATATCCACCATCTATAAACGCTTTGTTAATATTTCTTTTTTCTTGTAACATTTCGTATTGTCGTTCTTCAATGCTACCTTTCATAACAAATGAAACAACGTTTACGTGTGGAAATTCCGAAGAGAGTCTAATAATTCGGGCTTCTCTTTGGTCAAGCTTACCTGCTGACCAAGGGAGGTCATATGAGATTAGGTAGTTGGCAACAGGTAGGTCAACGCCATACCCTCCAGCGTCTGATGACAAAAACAAACGAATTTTAGGGTCTTGCGAAAACTTTTGTTTGGATTCATCCCGGTCTAACATAGTCATACCGCCCATAAACAACACGCTTTGCGTTATGTGTTTGGTTGCTTGTTGTATTAACCGTAAGTTTTCTTTAAAGAACGAAAACAACACAACTTTGTTGTTTGGCGATTGTTCCAAAACATCTGTAATGTATTGCACTACTGCTTCTAACTTTGGAGTTCCTGACGTCGGCGGTAAAATTCCTTGGTTAATGAGTTTGTTTGCGTACTCACTTCCGTGGTCGGTGGATGCGTCGGCGTACATTTTTGCTGACCAATGTACAAGTTCTGGGTTGTCACAAAACATACGCAAAACAATTAACTTAGACATAATGTCGCCTTGCGCTTCTTTGTTTCCAGACGACCCGTAATAGTGACTCCAAATATCAAACCCTCTACCTGTTTGAGAAATGGCTTTTTGAATTGAGTTCAACAAATCGTTTGCAATTTTCCGATAAACCACAGCACCCGCTGTGTCAAAGGGTACGGGTATAACTTGTTGTATAACTTGTGGAAGTTGGTCGGCAATGTCTTCTCGCGTTTTGCGAATCATTATGCCTTCCATGCTCTTGTGTAACTGTTTTAGGTTACGGTAACGACTTGGCTTACCAAACCTGTCTCGTACAATAAAAGTTCTATCAAAAAGATCAACTTTTCCCAATATTTTTGGGTCTACATATTCCATAATAGAAAACAATTCTTCAGGGCGGTTTTCAATAGGCTGACCAGTCAATGCAAAACGGTAATGGTATCTTTTTCCAATTCGTTTTATTAACCGAGACCGTCTAGCTTTTGCTGATTTAATTATGGTGGCTTCATCAACAACCATTGCGTCAAACGTATGTTTTTCAAAATCAGCCAAATCATTTTTCAAAGATTCTGAGTTAATAATTACATAGGTAGCGCTAAGGGATGCTCTCCATTGTTTTTTTCTTGTGCTTATAGTGCCGTCCACAACCATGCATGAAGAATCAGTAAACTTTTTAATTTCACGTTCCCATTGATACTTTAGAGATGATGGAACAACAATTAAAGTTTTCTTTATTTCACCCTGATCTTTTAGTGTTTCTAATGCTGCAAGTGTTGTAATAGTTTTACCAGCGCCCATGACTAACGCCAGCAACATCTGCCCACGGTCCGTCATAGCTTCAGAAGCTTCTTGTTGAAACGGGTACAGGTTGCCCTTAAACATGCAACCACCACGGGAAAATTGACGCTTGAGAAATAGATTCATAAACCTCAGCGTCAGTCATGTCACCAATATCTTTTGCATCCGTGTGGGAATACTTTGCCCAAAGAACTGGGGTCCTAAATGCAGGCAACTTATCTTTTAATTTTTGAGCTGCTGCAATACCTGCAGAATCATTGTCCAATGCAATAACTAACTTATTTACATGATTAGCAAGTAATGAAATTTGTGTTTTGCTGATGTGCGCACCAAACGATGCTAGCCCGCAACAGCCATCTATTGCTGTGTGTATCCGCACAACATCAAGTGGAGACTCAACCAAAATGCAAGTATCGCAATCTGCTTTGTCTAAACCAAACAGCGTGCTTGATTTAGAAACCCCTATTGGGTAATTCAAAACTTTAGTTTTAGATTTGGACTGCCATCCAAGCAATTCGCCAAGTGGAGACACAATTGGAATAACCCATGCTTTTGTTGTCTTGTCCCAACGTACGCCATACCGACGTACTGCTTCTCTGTCTAGGTTCCTGCTTGCTAACAAGTCATCGGATGGCACAGAAAACTTACTGAACGCCATCCAATCTACAATTGGTGGGGGTGGTTCAACCACTACTGGGTTACTTAACCTAGTTAATCCGTTGTGTATTAAAAACTCATGAACAGCAACAATAGAATCTGGTTCACCTGTTAGTTCTGAAACAAGATGAGAGAGTGTACCTTTAGCGCCACATGAATAACAAATCCATAAACCATTAGAAGCATTCATTGACCACGACGGAGACCTGTCGGCTTTACCAGTTCTGTTTGCATGCACTGGACATCTAGCAGAAATTTCTGTATCGCCAATGCGAAGAACGTCAACGCCTAAACTTTTTAAGACATCTGCTAGATCAGTAGTACCATGAATCGCTGTCATCATCGCCATCGTCCTCTCCTACTTCTGTAAAGTCCATGTTCTTCCAATCCCAGTTAATACGAATTTCACCTAGGGGTGCTGAGCGAGCAAGCACTACACGAATGATTGATTGGTTGTCAATGTCAGGGTCTGACTCAACACCTATGATGAGGTCTGAGTCTTGGGCAAACGAAGATGTGTAGCCGATAGAGTCGGCAGTAATCTTGCGAGACTTTTTATTACCAAGTTTCCAAGACAGGACCTGAGTGGTGCCAATAACCGGAATGTCTGCGTTTTGCGCCAAACGTTTTAAAGACCTGGTGATGTTTGTAAGCGCTTGTGGAGAACCCTTTGGCTCACCATTCTCGTCGTCCATTAGATACACACCGTCAACAAACAAGATGTCAGGTTTAAATTCTTTTACTTTTGCAGCAAGCGCACTAACTGTAGTCAACGATGATGTGTCTTCAGTTACAACAAATGGGTGCATGTTTTTACGCATGCGTAGTGTGTCGGAAATCTTTTGTAACTCGTTATCCGTAAGTGAGCCACGCAAGATGTTGGTATAAGCAACTTTAGAAACAATTGCGTCGTATCGTGCTGCTTGCTCTTCCGCAGACATCTCAAACGAAACAAACAATGGCGCTTTACCATGAAGGTGAGCAGCGTTGGCCATGATGAGAGTCATTAGTGACTTACCTTTTTTGGCTTCACCTACAAACGTAATTAGTTGCTGTGGTCTAAAACCGGATGTAATTCTGTCTAAACCAAGTAACCCTGTGGGGATTCCTCGCAAGGCGTTAGGTGTGCTTTGCAGTTCTTTGTACTTGCTTATTCGTGCTTCCCACGTTTCAATCAAGTTAATATCCCGCAACCGTGCTGTTTCAGCAGATGCTTTCTGAACGCCTGTCGTGAGATCAAGTAATGCTTTAGCAGTATCGCCAGCTTCCAACGATGGCATTGCAAGAGCCATTGCTTCTAACAAATTACGATGGCGATACGCTCCGTAAACTTCATCAATTAGTGCTGTAAAGGGTTCGTCTTCGGCGGTGATTAACCGAATGTCCCCAAACTCTTGACTCAGTGCTCGCTTGGAGGGAACTTCTCCGTGATCTCGCCAAAAAGTTAAAGTCCACGCCCAAACTTTGGACCACTCTGCAGTGAAGTGGTCTTCTTTAATTCCAGCTTTTAGCGCAACAGTTAAATCTTTAGTCTGAATTACTTTGCTAATTAAGAGGTGCTCAGCACTAGCCATTAGGCAGACCACGCAGTCTTGGGCGTAACCACCGTGGACCTGATTCCAATAATCTTTGCTTGCTCTTCATCTGCCGTATACACCTTCTGTATTGACGGAAAAAATCTAAGGTCGTATGCTAACTCTTCAATAGATTTAAACGCCGTGACCGTTGTTGATATCCCTTTTCTGCTTAACCACTTCTCAATGCTGTCAACAAGATAGTCGGGCAACAAGGTATAAACAACTATCCCCACGTTATATCTGTTAATTAAATCAATTGCATGCTTAATTGGAATCTCGTTAGTCTTCCACAAAGAGATGTAATGCCCCCAATTTTTACTAACAAGATCAGCGCGTGCTCTAATTTTTATTAACCCTTCTGGCTCTGAAGCCAAGACCCCCTCAAACATAGTTGCTTGAGAAATTGGCGCAAAAGCTGCTAAATCATTCCCCTGCATACTGTGGGTCCAATAACCTGTAATCTTTTCCTAGAAAAGGCAAGACGCAACAGCATTCGCTAAGGATAGATTTGACACGTGGTCCATAGATATCACTTAAACGCGATAATGGAATTTCACTAGTAATAATTGTAATCAGTTGTTGCTCGTAGCGGCTGTTCAACATAGATGTAATTGTTTTTTTTGTAAAGTCAGTCATCCGTTCTGAACCAAGGTTGTCTAAAACTAGAATGTCATAAACGGAATTAATGTACTTCAGCATGTGCTCGTCTGAATACATGTCCGACAAAGTGTTGTCGGGATTCATCTCGTCGTATGACGCTTCAACAAATTTTTCAGCCGTAATAAAAAAACCACTAATTGGGTGAGTTAACAACAGCTCCCGAAGCAACCCACACGCAACATGCGTCTTGCCACTTCCCGAACCGCCAAAAAAATACAAGCCTTCTCCGCACTCTCTGTTGTGCTGAATGTTGTCCATCCACTGACCAACATATGTAATTACATCGGGACTACCTAAATCTGTGTTGTAATCCTCTAAAGTTTTTTTAATAAAACGTTTAGGTATGTGTGCGTTCTTTAACCGCTCTTCAGGTTGTCTATTGCGCCAATACTTTGCGGAATGCCATTCACTCATGGTTACCTTTTCTCAATCGTTTGTCAACAGTGTATTCGGAGTAATCGTACTTTGTCAAAGGAGTATCTACTTTTTTCTTTAATGAATCTAACCGAGATGCAAACCCTTTCCAAGTCGGTACATCTTGTGGCAATGGTGTTTGTCTAATTTCATGTGCAAACACATCAATCATTTTATAAATTTGATCAATACTTATTCCCTTGTCTTGCAGTCCTTTAAATATTTTCATTAAAGCCATGCCGTTAACTGGCGCGTTTAAAGTCATGTTAGTACTGACTGTGGTGTCCTTAAAATAATTAACCAAACCAGTCGTTGAACTTTTCTTTTTGATTACTGGTTTACTTGCTGGTTCGTCAGCACCTAGTGTTTTGCCGCCCCAGTCATCAATCATTAACCAAACTCTTTTTACCTTTGTCAACAATGTACTTCACTCTAATTTTTTTACCGTTCTCAATAGGCACTAATGACAGTTTAGGTACGAGCACTTCTTTACCTTTGTCGTTCATTTCTTTTTCGTTGTATTCCCACATCCATCGCATACCTTTACCCATGATTAACACTCCCGTCGTTAAGTTTTCGTTGTCGGTCCCACCGACTATCGGTTGAGTATAGGTCTAAAGTTTTTATTTTTACTTTTGCCCTTTGGTTTTCATTCTTATTATATTTGTTCTTTCTTATTTGGGTGTCACTGGTGTCACTCAATATGAGTGTCCGTGGTGTCACTACAGGGGTGTCTCTGGAGTCACTACTAAATACCCCAGTGTCACTAGAGTCACCACTATTAAGCAAGGCTTCTGCGTCAGGAGTATTGTACGTAATTACGTACAGATTAGGCATGTTTTTACCGTGTCTGCCCATCTTCACAATTTTGCGGATGACGCCAATCTCAACCAAACGATGCATAGCCCTGATTACTGTTCTACGGCTATAGCCAGTATCTCTTGCCAACACGTCATAGGTTGTGGATAAAGTTTGGTTATGTGTGTTCATATAACCAATTGCACAAGTCAGAACATGCAAAGCTACAGAATCACCTTTCATGTACTTGACAACCCAAGTAGGTATGGAAATCCAAGGACCTCCTAATTTTGTACTCTCGCCTGGATTTTTCTTTTTCATATAGTTGCATCCTCTCTGTTGTTCATGTTATGCTTTACTCAAACAACGGTTCCCTTCTCCCGTTGTTTATCGCGAGTTAATTTAACTGCGCGAGGTTCACTTTGTGGCAGGGGCGTTGGTTTCCCTTCTTACCGACGCTCTTGCCGTGAACTACTTGGATAGATACTCCAAAATAGTTGTCTTGTCTCCAAATACAGTTTTAGCCTGTTCGCCATTTATCTCAGTAAGCACCCAAGTGCTTTTAAAGAGGTCTATGTTAGGTTCTCGTGTAGGGGGAAGGGTACTTGTTTTTGACGCATCCTGGGGCTTCCTAGAGGCCTCTGAGGGCGTATCTTCAATAGGTTCCCCAACTGTTAGGGGTACTAAACCATTACACAGGTCTAAAGTCTCCATACCTTTTTGATTAGCCGTAAGAACAATGTCTTCTACAAATTGTGTAGGTTGATTTAGGGTGGCAATTTCGTCCCACAAAACAAGTACTGTGGCTTCTGGGTAACTGTCCAAACTATCCTCAACAAGATTTTTTACTTCTACAACTCGGTTTGCGGCACCCTCAACAAGATGGTGAACCTTGGTGTCAGAATGAACTACGGTAAACGACGCTGAATGCTCTATAAGCCAATCGTAAACCCTACTTTGACCATCGGTTGGTTTACCTGTCCATAGAATTATGAACTCTTTTGTGGTCAATGCCACATCATTTAAACCAGTTTCAATTACATTCGCACTTGCGTTACCCGTGCCTGCAATGAGGTAGTACCTAGACTTCTGCATGTTGTCCTCCTACTTTAAAGACTTGTGATGTGCCATATCTCCTAGATAAGTCAGACAGCGTAGCACTGTGTGGCAGACACCAGCAAGTGTTGCAATAACTAAACCGCCCAACCAAATATTGTCTGCGCTAATAATGAACGAAGCACCATACGAAACGATAACCCCAGCTAAAACTTTTACCCAAGGCATCGCTTCTTTTGGTAAAAGCAAATCAATTATTTGTAACAGTTTGTAAACGGCTAGTGCACAAATTATATAGTTCATGTTTTTCCTGGAATCCAATCAAATTCAGTGGTACCTAAAGTTGTTGCTACATCTATAAGCATAGTGACTGGCAGTAGCTTTGGCAACAAATCCAAAATAGTTTCTTGAATTTTTGTTCGGTTTGTAGAATACGTAGAATACGAAGCATACTGACTACCATTCCACCCATAGTCTGCTTTATTGTTTTGATAAACGAACCCACCAAACACGCTATCTCCGTTAAAGAAACTTCCGTAAATGTTTGGCTCAACCATCCACCTAGAAATAACGGTAGATGTACCGGCTGGTAAATCAAAAATAAGAACTGGATATCTTGTGTCGGTGGTGCTTAGTGTTGGTTTTAAAATTACTTTTCTACCAGTGGGGCTTAGGTTAGTCGGAAGCACTTGAGAACTTTGGCTAGTTGTAGCCCAATTTGACCAAGCTGTATCTGCCGAAGCCCATTGAGCACCACGTATCGTTCCAGATCCCGTAAGTTGCACAGAAGACCAGTATTGGGTTCCTGCTTCTGAAGGCACAGCAACTTTAGACACGAGAGCAAATTGTCCTGACGTACCGCCTGAGTTAGTGACAGTAATATACTCATTTGTTTTTGATTGGGTGATGGAACCGCTTTCAGTTGATAAACTCCATTTTTTAGAACCAGACGTAATAACAAACAAAGAGTCAGCTACAAGGTTTGCTCGTTCAGCGTGTACTCTAAAAGTGTAACGAGGATTGGCTGTTGATTCAACAACATCAACTCGTGAACCCGTGAGCGCCACAAGGTATTGTTTGAACGCATCTAGAGTTCCTTTACGTTGTCGGTAATACGTAATGTCTTTAATAATTTCTCTAATTCGTGATGTTCCAACATCTTGTGGGGTTACTTCTAGCCCCACCAATTTAGACAGTTGCTCAATACTTTCTGTTTCTGTTTCTTCAGGGTCATATTGAGAAATAACCGATTGCAACAAAGTTCTTGTCTTGTTAAATTCAAAACCAAAAATGTCAAAAAAACGATACAGGTACCCACGAGACAATCCAGATGGGTCAGTTGTTGCTCCTGCAGTATCGGCTATTCGGTAGTAAGCAGGAATGCGATCCCACAACTGATCTGTTAACCCGTAATCTTTTGGCACTAACTCTTGTAATGTTGCAACTCTTTCATACCAGTTTACTCCAGACGCACCAACACCACTTTGATTCCAATACAAAAATAATGAATAGTACGCCCATTTACCAGTTGGAACACTTTGGTGCGAGACAGCATATGTTGTATCGTTGTACGCTTGGGTTTTAACAATAACGCCATCGGCAACAGTTTCTGGTGCGCCAGTAGATGAGTAGACAACTACAACTGATTGAATGTTAGAAACACCAACGGCATTGGTGCTGGGGTTTTTTAACTCAAAAGGAGACCAGCTTAAATTAACAGAAGAATATGTTGTTGCTGTTGCATTAAATTGCGCGTTTGTAAAAGCGGGTATTGCTGCAATAAACCCGTCAGCTCGCAGAGCACTATCAGCATCAGACCTTGTTAGCCCAGCAGGTGCATCCGTGTCTGTACCACGAACGTAAGAGCCAAAGGGGTTAGCGTCTGGACTTGCGACTAGGTCAACGCGACGAACTCTAAAAGATTTAAAAGCCATTAGACGGAGGCAATTCCACCAGTGACGTTAACTGTTAATTCTGTTAGTAACAATAACGCATTTGCAGATGCTTGAACACCTTGAACATTGGGGCTAAGGCTTGCTGTGTCTATAACCGCGCTGCTTCCAGTTGTAAATTTTGTTATGTTTACGTAGTCCACACCGGGTACTGCCAGAATTGTTCTATACAACGCTCCTAGTGTTATGGTTTGCCCAAAGAAAACTTTGTCAAAAACAAACAATTCTTTAATTGCGTCTTGAACTGCTTCTTGTGTGCTTGTTTGAACAAAGTTGGTTAGTACGGAAACCGCACACGTAATTTTGGCAGAAGACAAAGCCACTGAAGGCATTACAACAGAATTAACTCCAACAATTTCTCTGGGAGAAATATATTCGTAGACAAGATCTCTTGCGTGAGTGTCTAACGTAAGGGGGCTAGTTGTGGGGTTGGACGTCAATAGTCCGTCGTAAACATCAGGAGTAATCAAAGCATAAAGTTTAACTTGAGCATTTTTAAATGTTGCAGTTGTTGTAACAGCAACGGATGAAACGGTAGAACCTGTACGGCTATAAGTAAACGTTGTAGAAGTAGGTGTGCTTGCGACAGCGTAAGTTCCATCAAAAGTATCGTCAACACCAAAAATTGCAACATATTCGCCAACAGACAATCCGTGGGCAGCACTTGTGGTTAGTGTAGCCACTGTTGAGCTTTTGGCTTTGTTAGTAATTACACCCTGTTTGGCAGTTGCAGATGCTACAACTTCAGATTTTGCTTTAACTATTCCTGGAACGCGCAAGGTTAACTCTTCGTAATCGGACAAAGACACGGCTCTATCTTGTGACCTAAATGATGTTGGGATGTTGTTTTTTAACGATGCAATGCTTTCAGAATCTGAACCACCAAAAGCTCTGGTGGCGTTTGGTGTAATTACTATGCCATCATATGCGGGTCCAAATGCGTTAGTAAGTGAAGCAAACGCGTTAACAGAGTTTGCTTCAACGTTCCCCGCGGTACCCCGACTTCTACGGTAGTCAATGGTAACTATTGCGTTTGTTGTTGGAATTTTTCCGTGGATTGCATTACCAAAACTAAGTTCTATTTCGTCAGTAGCTTTTATTCGTGCAGTAAAAACCAAATCTGAACTTGTGCTTTCTATAAAACGATCAACTCGTCCATAAGAAACGGCTGCTCCATTAAGGCCTTCTGCAACGCTTACTGTAATTGAATCTACAACTACACCTAATTTTGCTAACGTAAACTTTTGAGAAAGAGCACCGTTGCTAGTAAAAGTTTCAGTAAACAATTCTCCTTCAGTTACTTGTAGTGTTGCAACAGTTGCTTTAGGGTAAGTTGTGTACCCATTAATAGCTGTACCATCTGCATTAAACGCAATAGAAGTGTTTGATGTAAACACAACGTCTTCGGCGGTGCTAATTAATGGACGAGCAACAAACTTTGTGTTAGCGGGAATTAAAATTGGAACAGCGTTAGTTGCTACTGATGCCGCTGCATTTAAAGTAATGCTGGTTTTAGCAGGAGTTCTTCCGTGAGGCAGATAGTCCAAAAGACTTGCGATAGCCAATAACGATGACCGACGGGTTGCTGTGTCTAGAAAAGATTCTTTTGCTGCTTCGTCTAAATAATAATGAAAGATATCTCCCATGTATGCAACTAGGTCAACAAACAAAATACCAAAATCCGAACTGTCACGAGATGTCCATTCGGGCAAAACTTCAGATGCTCTTGCGAGTAAATCGGCGCGGATAGAGTTGTAGTCTCTGCTGGTGTAATCAAATGCGGCCATAGTTAAAAGTCCTCGCTAATGTCTGTTGGTGTAAAAATATCAAGAGTCACTTGTTGCTTTCCAAAAGTTGGTATTACATAATCTACGCTAAGAGTAACAGTAGAAAAACCCGTGGCTGTTTCAGTGGGGGTTAACCTTAAATCTAAAATTTGAACTCCAGAAACGTGTTGCCGTAGCCCGTCTAAAGCATCTAGCTTAAATTCTTCAAAAAACAAAGAATCGTAGTTTTCAAAAATTAAAGCATTAGTATTTGCCCCGTACGCCGGAGACATAGCGTGCTCAAACGTAGATGTGCTTAAGTAATCTACAATTTTTTGTTTTACCTTTTTTTCTAACGTGTCCAAACGAGTAAGACCTCCTGACGGAGATATCTCTAAAGGAACTTTTAACATTGACATAATTTCACACCTATGCTTAGAATATTTGCCCTGAAAAAATGACCTGGTCATTATCTACAGAACTACTTGGGTTAACGTTAAGAATAAACACATTTGCGTAGTCATCGCCGTCAGTTGCTACAACAACTTGTTCTCCAACCGCTGGAACGGACCAAACGTTGGTTGCTTGGTTTGGTTTTCTACCAATAAATGATACATCTAAAACAACGTTGGATTCAAATTTAGACGGTATTCGTACTTTAATTTGGCCTGTGTCTTCGCTAGAATAAGACACAACAGCCCTATTAATTAGAGAATTAGTAAACATTGGCTAACTCCCTTTCAGTTTGCCAAAGGTTGTTTGACAAGCGAGAAGACGGGGGAAGCATATACCCAAACCCTTTACCAGAAGATAAACCAGATCCATTAGTTGAGTCGGTTTTTAGTTTAAGTGTTGTAATGTAATGTTTAGAGTTAATCTCATGACGAGCTTCTTCAATAATCCAGTAGCCGTCAAAAGCTGAATTGTAAGATTGCACTTTTGCTAAACGCCCCGGCATAGCTGAAGACACACCTATAACTGTGGCTGTAGCCGTCATTGGGTATGTTTTTCTTGTGTACTGCCGTAAAGCTTGTTCTAAATCGTTTTTAGAAACAGTGTTTGTTGTAATTTGATGCGTGAACCTTGCAGCCAACTTAGATCCCAAACCGCTGGCGCTGTTTTCAACCGAGGTGTAGGTGTTTTCTTTTCCAAGGTTGTCTAGTGAGTTAAAGACGTAAGCAGAACTTTGTCCATGAGGGGTAACATCTCCAAAAAATCCTTTAAATTCATAAATGTTTCCTGCTCGCCGTTCGGTTCCTTTACTGTCTTCTAATGTGTATAAAACTGTTTCAGGCAACCCGCGGTAATATGACGAATAATCATCGTAAACTGTTATGTGCGTTCCGTGCGTAGTTACCGAATAACCTAATTTGCTGCAGGCGGTTATTAACATTTCCCAATCGCTTTTTTGATTTTGGCTTAAAGTATCAAAAACATAATTGTTGTTAGGAACAGAATATGAAAGTCCATATTTGTTTGCAAAGATTTCAACAATTTGTTTGATAGTTTTGTTGGTGTAAACAGTACTTCGCACAGTCTTCATTTGGTAGCTACTGCCAAAGCAAACTACTTTAGCCATTTGAATTAAAGACCCGTTAGTAATTCCCATTCTGGTATTGGCTTCAATTTCTACATAGGCAACATACCCAACAAAATCTACTAAATTGGATTCGTTGTTGCCAAACATAATCCTAACTGGGAGACCAACATACGAAGTAACTGCTACCCCAGGAAAGCCTGCGTAAGTTATTGTTGCAATGTCGTGTTTGTTTTCAGAAAAAGTTAAATCTACAACTGCAATTTGAGATGGGGGAACTTCCCCACCAACCACAGTTACATCTAAAACAGGCACTTCGGGAAACGCATTTGAAAAAATCATACAGGAATTCTTATTTTGTCATTAGGTGCTAGATCTAATGAAAACTCTATTTCTGGATTTAAATCCAATAAACGCCAATGTTGGGAACTGTCTCCATAGATTTTGGCAGCTAGTCCTTCAAAGGTATCTCCTGGGCGCACAATGTACATTTGGTAAGCCAGTTGTTGTGCGGGTTTGCGTTTAGCCAAAGTTTTACCGTCGGTTTGTAGTTCTTGGCTGAAGGTGTATCTGGATGTTGAGTAGATGGCCATAGTTAAGTAGTCGCAATCATTGTTGCTCCAAAGATACTGTGGTTGGTGCCAACAGGCTCTGGGTCAAGTTTAAACTTTTGTTTAGAAACGTAGTCTGAACCATAACGTTTTGCTGAGATTGTTACTTCTAATTGAAAACGAAATTTTTCTTCAATAAATGGTCTTTTGTACGTAGGGGACGTTGGGGGTGAAAAAGTCCATTTAGCTTTGTTTTGTGCAACGTCACCTTCGGCACCTTGTAGCCACCAACGATCTTGCCGCCCAAAGTTGTTTACATCTTTAAAGCCTCCTCCTGAAGCCGTTATAATTAGCGGAGAAGATGGAGTACCCCATTCTTTTAAGTCAAATAATTGACCACCAGTCTCAAAATCAGACGGAACAGCTTTTCGGCCCATAGCTCCAGCGGGGACGTTGACAACGCCTGTCTCACGATTATTTTGTAGGTCTAAAGCAAAAAAGTGCCAAAACATTTTAATTTTTGCTTCCCAAAACCAAGTAACTTCTCCACCATTAGCACTGGTGTACAGTTTGTAAAATTCTTCTCCAACAGGGGAGGTTAATGACATTAACAAATTACTGTGAAAAACACCACTGGTGAACCCCTGTGTTCCTGTAAGAAAAATAGCGTTTTTTGGAATAAGGTCTTCGTTAAATTTACAAGTCTTAAAGAAATTATCTATTCCTGCTTGTGTGTTTTTAAGTATGGTTCCATCTTTTTCCACCACGGTTACTTCGTCAGGTCCAGAACCACCACTATTCAAAGATAAAGGAGTGTCTTGAGTTAACATTGTTTGATCTTTAGCAAAGCCAATGTACAAAGCTTGAACGGTCAAATCAACGCGGCATTGAGTTGGAATGTAGTTTTTTGAAAATTTGTGAAAGTTAACAGAACTACTTGTGATAAAGCCTTCAATCATCATCATGCTAGATAGCATTATGCGCACTGGTGTAGGAACCAAAAACGCCGTGTTACCTAAGTTGGGGTTGGTGGCGGCATCTTGCGTCCAATATTCAACCTTTTTATTTTCCTTAGCTAGGACATCTTGTGCTTGTTTTTGTTCTTCCGCCGTTGCAGTGCTGTCTTTTGCCGTGGTCGCTGCTTGGGAAGTACTAATAGTATTTAAAATATTAATAGTCTCAGTGCTAATTCCTTGACCGATTACCCCGTCTAACACCATGATGTCTGCAAGAACTCCAATACTACAAACCCATTCTGGTTGGTAATCTCCAGTAATAAATTTGGATACATTAAATTCAAGTTCCTTGGGGCTTCTAAGGTTTTTGCTTTGAGACAGGATGCCAAGTGATCCAGGTATAAATTTTCCAGAGGCCACTTCTGCTTCTCGGTTAAACATTAATGTTATGTTGTAGGTTGATTGCCCTGGGATTGGAACAGAAAGTTGGGCCGGGTCTTGATTAAAAAAGAATTGAGTGTCCGTTGATTGTGCTCCCACAGTGCGCACTATTGTTTCTGGTTGAAATTGAAAGTTACAACGGCGTCCTGTAATAGATTTTGCTTCAGGTCCCATCTTTGAATAGAACTCATTTAATCTACGTATGTAACCACGTTTAGGTCTGTAGGTTTGGTTAGTTGTTGCAATTTTAATTGTTGGACCAGGAAAAATAAAAGGTGGGTTATCTAATGAAGTACGCGGAGGTTCATTTAAGGTGTTAGTAAGAGTGGCTTTAACTATTGAGCGTTCTGTAGAATCTGCGGTGCCTGTTGAGATGGGTGCAATATTAATCGCTGCTGAATTTTTAGCGATGTTTCTTTTCCTTGTGTCTTCTGGGTCTACAGCCACTACACACTCCTTAGTAATTCTCGTTTAAGGTTGTTGTCCAATAACCTAGCTAATTCCAACGCCATCTGTTGTGCGTCTGATGCGGTACTGCCAGACGATGTTACATAAATGTTTGGAGCAATAGTAACAGTTGTTGCTCCACCGACGGTGACGTTTCCACCACCACGAGTTGGTTCAGCAAAAGTAGGGTCGCCAATGCTGTCAATGCCTACAGCCTGAGCTGCAGCTATTGCTTTAGGCATTCCTTCAGCAGTGTTGTGCATAGGGTCTCCATCAATTCCCCAGTGCTTAATACCCTGCCCATCTCCAAACAAAATGCGAGCAGCTTTAATATTCATAAGTGGATCAAACAATTCTTCGTTACTTGATAACCCATAGTGACCTCTGCGAACAGGCCCAAGGTTTCCTTTCATGTTAATTTGAAATAAACCAAATGAATCTTCTACGTCATCGTTTTTGCGCACACCAGGTTGCCATCGTGATTCTCGGTAAGAGATTGCCAACATTTTTGCAATTGCTTCTTTAGGAAATTTTCTGCGCAACATTATTTGTGCCATCTCTACTGGGTCCATTGTGCCCGACACACCAGAACCTTTAGACGTTGGGGTAGAGCTAGGGTTTTCGTTTAACGCTGCACTTGACGAAGTATTACCACCTACGCCACCACTCATTGCGTCATATTGCGCACCAGCGCCCACAATACCCGCGATTGATGTTTGATTAAATGTTTCTATTGCACCAGCAAGTGATGACCCATTAATTACTTTATCGCCAACAACGTTTGTACCTTCTGGACCACCAGTTGATGAATCAGTCCCCACCTCACCCTTAGATGTGCCTGGTGGATGTCCAAATTTAGAACCTTGTTTTTCCCACTCGTAACGAGAGTCTGGAAGTTCGGCTGGTTGAACGTGCCAAGGTTCGTTTAAACCATCAATTGTTTTTAAACCAAATTCGTGGGCGTGTTTAGCAACCCAATCAAAATCGCCTACTAAGTCTGCGGCTAAACCTACTTCGTGCATTGACCTTCCTGGAGGAGCAACTGTTGCACCAGAGTGGCGTTTGTATTGTTTGCCTTTGTATGTTGCGTCACCTTTACTACCATCAGTTACTTCTGAGTAACGTGACAAAAACAAACGTTCTTGTTCTGATTCTGAACGGTGGCCTGAGCCAAGGCCGACTGCGGGGTTGGCTTCAAACATTCTTAGCAAGCGATCTCTAAACGTAGAATTTAAATTTCTAAACCCTGCAGTGTTTTGCACTTCTCCTATGCTCTTCCTTTCTGCAGGTTTGTTATACCCGTACAAAATGCTTCCGCCCTTACCGGCTGGGGATTTTGTTGATTTTTCAGGATCACCCATCAAGGCAGAACCACTTGCGATCATTGCTCCGCCAACAGCTAGGGACGCGCCACCAGTAAACGGCGTAAGACCAGCACCAATTGCTGCACCTCCAGCCATCATTGCTATTCCCCCTGCTTTTCTAAGAAGGCTGCCTCGTGAAGAAATGTTTGCACCAACAATAGTGCTTAATCCGTCTTCAAGTTTTCCGAGCGCCTCAGTAACTCCTTGAATGTTTTGTTCAAACTGAGCCAAATTGTCTTTTTGCCTGTTGTAAAAGTTTTCGTCACGTTGTTCTTTTGTTCTAGCAGTTTCTTCGGCTTGAGTTGAAAAATTATCTTCAATGCCCATAACTTTTCGGTCTTTCAAAGTTGACGGATCATACATTGATTTTGACCCAGTCTTTTTTTGAAAATTGTTGTTGGCTTCTGCATAGTCTAAATACTGGTCAACCATGTCTTCAGGAACTCCAGAAGCAAGAAGCATTGCGCGTGTGTTTGACCCTAATTGACGAGCGCCTTTAAGACGATTTGGGTCAGTTAAACCTGTGCGTTGAACAACATCTTGCATTACTTGCATTGATGTCTTTTGTTTTCCACCAAGACCGTACATGCCAGTACCTAACATCATGGTCATGCGATTGTTGGCAGCAGGTCCAGCAAGGGTTGCGGCTTGTTGCGCAAGCTGGTCTGTTCCGATTGAGTACCCTGATAGCGCTCTTTGCGCAGCAAAACCGGATGCGTTTGTTGCAGCATTTATACCAGTTGATGCTTGCAATGCAAGCATCGTATTTATTCCACCGTAGCCCAATCGTTGATTGACCAATGGTTTGCGCATTTGGTCAACGTAGTTTTGTTGTGTTATGCCTTTATTTTGTTGGTAGTAAACACCTAACTTGTCAACAGACAACGAACGATCATAATTAGAATCCATTCTTCGGTTCATTACTTCAAGTGCGGCGGCAACTGCCTGCCCAGCCATAGTTATTCCCATTCCCATTCTTGACGCGGCTGGGAGAGCACCGCCACCTCCACTGGGTTTATAGACCATAGTAGCTGGGGCGGCAGTAAATGTTTGAGTGTTAGTAACTGATGAAGGCATTGTTGGCGTTTGTGTTTTAGGATCACCTAAAGGAAGTGGGTGACCTCCCGCTGGTGTTGTTCCGCCTCCAAGACCTCCTGAAAGTCCTCCTACTCCTTTAATTTTAGTTAAGTTTTTAAACACGTCATTTAGCTGTTTGTTTACTTTAACTAATTGTTTTTCCATGCCTTCAAAGTCTTTGCGCATGTCTGTAACACCCTTGACCAGCTTGGTAACTTGGTCAACGTCAACTTTAAATTTGGCTTTTAGATCACCTAGATTTTTTTCTGCCATCGTTACCCCGATTTTCTCCATTTACTCATGTCTGACCAATAGTTGCGCTGGCGCACGGTCATCAATTTTATATCACTGAGCGAGAAGCCCTTGTAAACAGATGCGATTGAATCGTAGTCCCAATATGTATGTACTATATTAGCCGAATAAAAGGGAGGCCCAATTAAGTGCAATTGGAAAAGGTTTTTCGCAATGGGCACAGAGGGCTTCCACCTCCTTGATTTCTGGGCCAGGTTGTGCTTCAAGCAGTTTGTCAATAATTACAGCACGATCTTTCATGCCAAGTTTTTTAGCCCATTTTTCAACATCTCTTGGTTTTTCTTTGTCATCCCACAAAGCACATCGTGCTATGAGAACCGTGTTTTGTTCAGGGACGCTGTTTGCTTTTTTGCTTACAGCTTGGCTGTCCCCACCTGTTACTAAACGAAATTCTTGTACTTCACCACTACGCAGTGTGACAGATATAGATGCTTTTGCATCTAGTTTTGTTTCTTTTGTAGGAAAACCTTTTAGGTCAATAAGGACGTCGTTTGATTTCTTACAATGAGGACAATTAATTTGGTACTCACGATTATCCCCATAGGTAGCCGTGACCGTTGCCAAAAACAAAGTATCGCGATCTCCTAAAATCAACTCATCAATGATTGATGGGTTTTCGGTTATTTTTGTGTTTCCAACAGACACAACACTTCTCTTTAAAAGTGCTGACATGTACTGGGCGTACAGAAGGTCACCATCAGCATCCAACGCAGCCAAAGCTTCTTCGTCTTCGCCAGTCAGTTCTTTTACTACCGTTGTGGTTTCCCATTCGTTAGTTTTGTCGCTAAAGACCCCACGAAATAATTCAACCGTGGTGTTTGGTGTAAGTTGAATGCGTGGAACTGGGTCAGCCATAGCCGCGTTTATTGCCGCGGCATCATTTTTAGTATTCATTTTGTGCTCCTATGTTGTACGTGTTATTAAGAAGATGCTGCGAGTGTAGTAATTTCTCCTGGACTCCAGGCTATCTGGAAACCTTCATGGTGAATGTTTAACTGTTGAATCATAATGCCGTTGTCGCCAGCGTTAAGGTCGCTAAGTCCATAAGCACCTGGCCAAGCATTAAAAATCTTAAATGCAAGTTTTGGTGTTCCAGGAACTACTGGGCTGGCACCGTCAGTGTTGTATTGGTACTGAACGCCAGTAGCGGTGTACGGATGGTCAAACACTTTCACGAGAATGTTGCAACGATAGTTTGTGCCATCTCCTTGCGCACCACCTTGGATGCCTTCAACTCCGCCGCCAAGCCATGCGTGCATAAAGCGTTGCCACTTGTACAACGAGTCTTGTTCAGCAAAAGCTCCACGTGCAAACGAGATTGGTGGGAAGTCCGACTGACCGACCATCTTGTGAGGGTGTGTATTCATCCCACCTTCACGATAGGCAATCAATTCGTTTTGAACTGAAAGGCCGCCCATTTGGGCAAAACCAAGATCGCCAATTCCTGTAGTCATGTTTCTAAGTTCATCGTCAAGTGGAACAAACTTAACCGTAAACTTAAAATTACGAAGTGGATCTGTTCTTGTCGTTTTTACAGAATTAACTGCCATGTTTATCTCCTATATTGAAGTTGCTGTTGATCCGCCAGTGAACTGGCTGATATTAATTACAATAAATTCTGCTGGAGTTTGCAAAGCGACACCAACTTGAATGTTTACTATTCCGTTTTCTACTGATTGTTCCGAGTTGTTTGAACTGTTACATACTACATAAAAAGCTTCACCCGTTGTTTTTCCCTTCAAACCACCAGATCCCCAGAAGGTTGTAAGTAGTGAAGTAATGCGAACCGTAAGATCTTCGTATAGACGAGCGTCATTAGGCTCAAACAAAGCATATGCAGTTGAGTCTTTAAGTGCTTGCTTAAGGAAGTTAAGTGAACGACGAACAGTAATGAATTTTGTGCTTGCGTTTCGTTGTTGGGTACGGGCGCCGTTAATGATGGCGCCAACTCCAGGAACGATAGAAAACACGTTCATTTGCTCAGTCTTGTACAAAGAACCTTGCTCAGCTTCCGTAAGGTTTGCGACAAGACCAAAAACGTTGCGCAAATCTAAACCGTAACCAGCAGGTGCTTTGGCTACGCCACGAGAAACCTCAGAACGAACCATTGCACCCACCACTGCACCACCTGGGAAAGTAGTGCGAATTGCTGCAGCCCCAGTTTTTGTTGGATCGTACATTTTAAGAGCAGGACCGTAGATTGCTGCGTAACTTGATTGAGTGTAACTAGCTACTGCCGAACTTAACGCAGATTTAGTTAGTGCTCCAAGCGGAGTATCAACTACCAAAAACGAATTGCCACGGGTAACCATTTTAGCAATGCCGTTGTTTACAATTGTAGAGTCTGTTTGTCCAACTAAGTTAAAAATTAATGATTGAGGAATTGTGTCGTATGTGTTTGACGCTGTTGTCCAGTCAGCTGAGTCAATGGCGCCGTTGCCTTCACTACCTGACGCAAAAACTCCAGATACTTCATAGTCGCCTACTGTCATACCACCAATAACTAACTCAACACCCACAGCAACTGTAGCAACAGATTGTGTTGTGATATACGACGAATACAGGTCAAGAACTGTTGTAATGTATCTGTTGTTTTCAGGATCAACTGAAACGTTTGACCATTCTTCTACTTGCGTTCCGCCAACACTTACAGTAATCGTAAACAATGTGTTTTTTGTAAATTTAGGCGCCGACAAGTGTGTAGTCAATGTTGTAGTGTCAAATGTGTAATTTACAGTGAGACTATTTCCCCAAACACCAACTGACTTGGCTTTGAGTACCCAGATATCTGCTGCTGAGCCACCTGAAGGTGTTCCTTGTAGAGTACTTGTTGCGACAACTGCTGAAGAGTCAACTACTCGGCAAACATACGCTTGTTGCCCACCATTTGCAAAAAATTGGTAAACTGCATAACCTAAATGGTAGGTGTTGTTTAAAGCACCAAACAAACTTGTGTATTGATTCCAACTTGTGACAAGTGCTGGTGTGGTGGTTGGACCGCGTTCAGCCAAACCTAAAAAAGCGGCTGCCGTGATTCCTGTGTTTGTTTGAATGTTGGTAGTAAACGTTGATTCTGATACGTATACTCCTGGACGCTCATATGCCATGATAACTCCTATTTATTTGTAATGTGGACAATGAATTACGGATTAAAAACATATAATTGATCACTAATTGTACTATTAATTGTAGCCACGGGTTTGACGGTGGTAATGTTAGAAAGGGTAGCATCGCTTATCTCTGCCGACATTTTTAGCGTGTACACCTTGCGAAATATACGTTTTCTAAAGCCAGACTCTTGGTCCAACAGGTCGGCATTGGTCCAGTCCAGCATGTCAAATCGCCTAGTGGTTTGGTCTGCTTCTACGGCAATACTGTTAAACCTAAAGGGAACAACTTTCTGCAAAAACCTAGCTGTCAATTGACGGTCATGCAAAGCGGTGCGGCAGTATGTAGATACCTGATACAAAAGGTCAACGGGTATAAAATCTGGAATTTTCTTAAAAGTAGAGGTAGAAGATCCGTTAATAGTACTTGCAAGACTAGGTAAGTAATTAACGTATGCTGGGCTGTCTATAGACCAACCACCTGCATTTCCAGAATACAGATCAACGTATGAATGTTGCCTGTCTGTTGCGTGCAAGATATCAATCAGCTCAATGGTGATAAACGGATAGTCTCGTTCTGTTTCTGAGTCTGGATACCTAAAAAAGACCTTAACAGGACGTTGCGCATTTCGGTCATCAGTAACAAAAACATTAGAAAACCTAAGTTTAATAGCTTCATCCTCAGCAAGTAAAAACCCAGTTTTCATTTGTTGCCTAAAAACTTGTTTACAGCGTTGTTAATCTCAACGCCAAGGGTTTTGTTTAGTTCTAGAATTTCGTGCCTAAGCAAAGACTTAGCCGGTGGGCCGTATTCTAATTGCTTAAACGTGTTTCTTGCTTCCGTTGTGTTTAGCGCATACGAAAAACTCAATGTTTGTGGGTCCCAATACACATCAAGTTGTTTGGCTATATCTTTCCATTTAGGTTCTTTTTGGATAAGGGCTTTACGGATTCTCTTTGTTTCTTTGACCATCTCGGCGTTCATGATGCGCCCCAGATGATGTTCAAAATTTACAAAAAGTTCGGCTAGGTAACCAATAGGAGCAGGAACACCTTCAATGACAGGACGGGAGGTTGCAGATGAAGTTGGCTTGCCAGTCATTGGCACTCCTTTAGTCCTAGGCGTTGTATTGCTTAGCGCACGCTAAGCACTTACAGTTTATCAGGTAAGAGATGGCAACGCAGTTGGCCACGGTAGATCTGTTACCGCCAATGCATTTGGTCCTGGGTCGTTAGGCATTTCATCTCCAACATAAATTTCAAGCCCTTCAACAACCACCAAAACGTCATCTCGTGCTCGTCCACGAACCCTGTACATTGTTATGGTGTAGTACCTAGCGTCATACATGAACATATCATTTAAATGCCGCTGATACTCAAACGGTTCTTCTATTCCAGCCTCGCGCATATCCGCAATTGACATAACAATGTTTACTACCTGAACTGGCTGCCGACCTTCTGGGATAGCTCGTTTAGTGTCTTCGGTTTCGGTTACCATCAAGACGGGAACAATGACTTTGTTTTTGTATTTTTTGCCGCCTCCGCCTAACCCTCCTTCGTCGTAGACATCATCGTAGGAACTTCCACCGCCACCAGAGAATGGAATAAAACTAAACCATGCAATAGTTTCCCCAACTTGACGATGGTACTGACGATAGTTCTTGCGAATGTGGGCAAGTTCTCTACGGCTATCCATGCTCTACATCCCGTAAATAGCGGATGAATTTACTGTTGTCCCAAGTTCAATATCAACAAAAACGTCGTTAAGTTGTTTGTCTTCAGGTTCTTCAATACTAATTTTTCCTTCGCTTATTTCTGGGAATACTCGTTCAATTGGACCGTATTCACCAAGTTCTTTTGATTTGTAGATAGGGACGAATCTATTTGTGCTTCTAGACACGCGGCGCAAATTCATTATTTCAATTCGCTCAAGCCCAATGTTAAGAGCCTTGGCTTGTCTTTCATATTGTTTTTGCCAATACTCAAGGAGGCTTTGCACCATTCTAAACCTTTGGCTTGCAGGTATATGAACTGATTCAGACGTTGTAATATCAATGTCGCGGCTGTATTCAGTAAGCAAACCCCACAAAGCTTCTACTACACAACTCATACCGATGGTGTCAATTACAATTGCCGACATGCTTTCAACAGGTAAATCTAGGTTGTACACATGCTGGTCAATTGCGTGGACCGCGTAAAAATCAAGGTCTGAAGGCAACACCCATTCGTAGTAGTAACCTTCAACAAGAATTTTAGTGTTTGCTGCTGGGGTTGTGTTGAATCGTAAAATGCCATTTCTAGCATCCAACGAATAGTAAGTGCCTGCCGAGGTGTTTGTGCCCACTACTGTTGGTGAGCCGGATGTGTAGGTAGCAACCCACAAAGTTGTAGCGTCTATGTTTGGATTTCCAAGTTCGTAAGTACGCCCTACCGCGTCAAATGACACTTGAAAGAATTTTGGAAAATCTCTTAAAAAGTTTCTAGCAATATTTGTAATTTGATCAACAGATGTAGGGTTGTACGTTATTGGCATAGCTACAGTTTACTTTATTATTGATCACCAGAACCAGAACCTGGAACGGTGTCTTGAAGTTCTTGACCCATTGCGGGTTGCTGTTCTCTGAAGCGGCGCACAGACACGCGGCGAACTCTTGTAATGTCGGCAACAGTTCCCGTAGGAGTAGGAAGAAGTTCCTCGCTCACAAACCAACAAGCAAAAATGGGTTTAAGGGAGCGTCACTAGATACTATGTAAGTTCCTAAGTTTTGCCAAGAACCAGATTGTCTTACATACAGCGAGGATTGTCCTGCAGCTGGAGTGTTTCCAGTTCTAACATACAAATCTCCGTCTACTGCTGCCATTGTTGGAACTGCTGTACCACTGCGAATAATTGTAGATGTTAACTTACGTTTGTCTACAACGCTGTTGTTGCCAAAAGTTTCCCCAGATTTTCGGTACAAAGCGTACAGCACAATTTGAGTGGATGCGACTGTTGGGAATACAGGGTTAGTTGCATCAGCAGTTCCTACAATTGTGTTTAGGGCAAACGTTCCAGAACTATTTTGCGCAACAATTAAATCAAAGCGAGGGTCAGCAACAGCAGCAGATAATGTTAAAGTAGCCCCAGCAACAGCACCGTAAGTACCATCAATGATTACATCACCAGCGGCGACAATAGCTGAACCGGTGCCACTTGCTGAAAAGGTTGCAGTTAACCCCGAAAGAACTGCGTATCGGTTGTTTCCTACAATTTCAAAATCTAACGAGTCTGGCTCTGCTTGGTCTAAACTTTGGATTGATACACCAAATTGTTTTGCGTTCGGTACTATAAATCCTGTCATTGTTTATACCTCAAAGTGTGTCGTAGATGTTTCCTGCGTTCCTTAGATAATTGTACAAGTCACGCGGAATGTTGTAACGCTCTCCGTCTTTAAACGAATAGCTTGACTTGCTCCAAAACATAACCCAAGTACCTTTGACTCTTGCTGACACCATATCTTCTTTGGTGTTTGCATCAAGAATCTCTGCTGTGTCAGAAACTGCTGAAGATTCTTCTGTTACTTCTTCTTCAACAAATTCCTTAATTTCTTTTTTTTCACGGGCCATGTTTTGTTCCTTTTTGTGTAGTTGTTACATGGATGGGGGGTTGCCCCATCCACATTACATTAAATTATGATCAGCCTACTGAGCCACCGAGAGTGTTGATAACAACACGGGATTCTCCAGTAATCATACCGAAGCCCCAAATTGCGTACCAAGCAAGACCATGCTCACGACCAAAGTCAATGACACCACCGTCACGAAGTTCTACTGGCAATGCAATAGCGTGACCAAAAGCGTTGTCACCGATCATAACGGCGCTGTACGAGTTTGCAAGTGGTGCTTGTAAACCACCAATGCTTGTTGTCTCAAGGTCTGCAGGACCGCCACCAGCTTTAACTTGTGTTGTCTCAATGAATACTACGTCGTAGATACGACCAATTTCACCGAGCATGAAGTTACCTGGAGCAGCATACTTTGTTACTTCAATAAATTCTGGCCAATCACGAAGAGCACGGCTCTGTGATGGGTGAACGAAGCAGACGTATGTGTCGCCAAGGCGTGGGATGTTTTGACCAGCAAGTACTTCTACTGCGTCTTTGATGCTTGCAGGTGAGAGGTAACCTGGAGCGTTATATGTTCCAACTGTTCCCGCGTTGTATGGCGAGAATGTGTCAATTGCGCCTGATTGCTTTGTGCGACCAAACACGATACTTGGAGCAACTGCCGAACCGCCAGCAAACGGAACAGCGTTTGAGTAAAGCGTGTTACGTGCTTGAATGTCCATTGACTGTGCCATGTGGCGACCAAGCAAACGGCTTGATGATGCCATCACGTCGTCAAATGCTGCGTTAAGCAAAAGCTCAGTTACTGCAAGAGCCTGACCTTGTTCGCCAACCGTGATTTGAATCTGAGATGCGGACAAAGCAACTGGCTCTAAGCGAACACCTTCAGTAAGTGTTGCACCAGTAGCTTCTGCTACTGACAAGTTTGTGTATCGCATGAAGTTGATTGTCAAACCAGGCATTACACCAAGCTCAGTCTTCTTTACTGCGAACTGTTCAAAACGAAGAACAGGCATTGCTTGGAACAAAATTTCTTTTGACCAAATCTGTTGAATTGCTGGTGAGAGTGTTGCATCGCTTGAATAGCCTGTCGTGGTAATTGAACCAAGACCTGCTCCTGTGATTGCTCCACCTACTGGACCTGGAATTGCCATAATTTATCTCCTAAATTTCTTGTTGAATATGGATCTTAAAAACGACCCTTGTTGGATCGTGAACTTAAAAGCCTGTCTCTCATTTTAACATACTGGTCCATCGTCATGTTTCGGATGTCCTCCGAGTTCAACGTTTGGTATTCCTGTTGGTTTTCCATAGGTCCAGATACTGGCGAAGTAACTGATACGCCTTTAAGTTGGCGTGGTTGCGTCGCTTGTTGGACACTTTGAAGTATAGCAGCACTGCGTTGGCGCAGGATTTCTACTGAAGCGTCTACTTCTGAAATGCTATTTCCAGAAACAAGATCAATCAATTCTGGAATGATGTTCTCTTGTTCCTCGTGAAGTTTGCGTTGACGGTAGGTCTCTAATTCGCGCAATTCGCGTTCTTTATCAAGCAACGCTTGTTGTGCTGAACGGTCTTCTTCAATTGCTGCAAACCTAGCCTGCCACTCAGCATCAATGTTCTTGATCTTGGTGTTGAACTCATCTTCGGTTTTAGACAACAATTGCTTGGACGTAAGTTCTTCAAACTCTCGTTGTTTGCGAGTTTCTTCTTCTTTACGTGCCGTTTCTGAAGCTAGTTTAATAGCTGATTCGCGGTCTGAAGAAAGTAGTTTAAGTTGCTCTTCCATTGACTTTGCTCTCGCATCGGATTCTTCAAGACGCTTATACATCTTGTCTTTTTCTTGTTTACGGATGTTTTCAACATCTGTTTCAGAAAAGAGTTTACCCGTTGGGATAGCTTGATTATTTGGGGCTACTTGTTGAGCCGCCTCATTAAACGCATCAACTGCCACTGCAGGGATGGTGATTTCATCTGTCTCTCGCTTTGCCATAATTTTCTCCTATGTGTTGTTTAGCGAATATTTACGTGTGTAGTTTACGAGTTATTTGTCTTCGTCTGGAATGCGACGCTGTGCAAATCTTGCGCCGTATGCCCGACTAGTCATTTTATTAATTAAATCTTCCTCAATTGGTGGAATACCACCAACACCTGGAAGCGGTCCACCCGTTCCCGAATTTCCCGCACTAGATACATTAGCACCTCCAGCGGAGGTCGTTTGCATGCCAGACGTATCAGGCAATAGGCCTGTAGCAAGCATCACGGCTTGACCTATCTGCGCACGCACCATATCAAGTGCACCTTGGTCAATCGCGTCGTCCATAAGTTCATCAAATATTTCAATCATTTTCTCGTTCGGGAATTCTTCACCAAGAGAACGAAGTGCACCTTTCTTGGATTCAATGCCTAACGCCATCTTTGCTTGTGCTTCGTTGAGCTTGATTAATGCATCAACAGGTAATGGCTCAGGCCAGTGAATTGTCGTTTTATAAGTGTTTGGGTCCATTGGATCTAGTTGTGTTAACTGATCCGCTTCTGGCATTGCTGATTCCCCTGGGTTGTACACCAAAAGTTCTGGCAAGAAAACAGCCGCTGTTCTAATAACAATTTCGTTTAGTTTTTCCAAACCATTTGTAAAGTGAACTTTTTTCATTTGGTAACGGTTCATCAAAGGCTGGTATTGAATTGCCAAAGCAACACCAGAAGTGTTGGAGACAGGTTGAAACTGTCCTAGTGCTGTTTCAGGTACACCTGTAATTTCGTGCATTGCTCGTTTAATAAGTTGAATGTATTCAAGTGCTCCAGCCATTTCGCCGCGAGATTCAAGGTTAAATACTTGCGCATCTTTAGGTAACCCAGCCCAAACCTTCTTAGGTCCTCGTTCTAACTGACTTGCTTTTGCTCCAGTAATAATAGTTACAGGAGCAGCATGGTAGTTGATGATGTCTGAAACTTCAGTCATCTTTTCGTTCAGCTCACGATTTAATTGAATGACATCCCAAATGTCAGATTGACCCCAAGGTGAAGATGTAATAGTTACGTTTGGAATGTGGACGATAGGAACTGTTCCAATTGGGTTTGGATACGAATCAATAAGTTCATCGTTTACATATTGTTGCACTAGTTCGTCAGTAAGAATTTCTGTAAAAGTGTAAACCTGACGAGTACCTTCTGGAGAAGTTCCCCAAAAGCGATACTTAAGTTTAAACCGAAGCAAGCGCTCACGATCATGTGGGTGATACTCAGGAAAACAATGAGCTGGGTTAAGCGGCAAAATACGAACACGCCCTGGGCGAACAACGCCAGCACCGTCTTCGTATGGTTCGTCATAAGCAACTTTTACAAAGCAATCTCCGGTAACGCTTGCAAGTTGACCCATTTGCCAAAGCAGATAATGTTTGTTGTTGTGATTATCCCAAACTTCGTGGAGCAACCGTGGAATGATTGCTTGGTTTGCTTCAGGAACTTTAAACTGAATTCCTTTACCAAAACAAAAGTTAGTAATAAAGTCCGACATTGTTCGGACATAGTTCATAGTGATGTTGTTGTCGCCCATCTCACGGCGGTAAGACCAGTGATGACCTAGGTACCAAGCCCACGCAGCAGAGTAACGATTCAGGCGTGGACCATGAACCTCAAACTCTTCATCGGCAAGTTCAACCAAACCTAAAGGGCTGATAGCAACGGTTAGATCGCTAGATGCAGCCCTGTAGGACGGAGACCAAAAATCAATGGGCATTTAAAACCTCTTTATAAACGTAATAAGATATTACTTCTTTTTCTTAGCAGCAGGTTTTGCTGGTGCTGCGGCTACGGCTTTTGTGGCCAAGTCAATCAACATTGTTGTGTTTTTGTCGCCAATCTTGGTTGAAACAAAAGACAAAACAAGGGCTGCTACTGGAACGCAGGCTGCGATTACTTCGGCTGACAAGTCGTATTTTGCACCAGCGTATGTCAGTAACCCTAACAAGGCTCCTTTGGCTGTTGCGTCTACATGTGCTGTCTTCATGGTATTACTCCTTTTGTTGGTTTGTTAATTATACAGGTTTACGCGATTTGTTGTGTACTTCATATTCTTGGACAAAGGTGTGGTAGGGCGCACCTGTGTATGGGTCAAACTTAGCAGAGATAGCAATAGCCTTTATAGCATTGGCTTTTGCCTGCGGGATAGTTTGTTTCTTGTTGTGAACTAGAGATTGCAATGCCCCAAGAGCATAGGAAGAACCAGTACCAATTGCGTATAATCCATTAAAGTCTGAATACCACGAGTAATCGCCGTCAATTAGGTACAGGGTTCCATTGATGGACAGCAAGATAGTAGAGCCTTGTTCTGCAATGTGTTCTTTATCATCCCTGTCAGGAACTGAATATCCTTGAGAGTCAAAACACTCTCGTAATGCCGGTATGAATTTGCTAGTAATAAATTGATCTAACTTCTTACCCTTAGTGTTTGGTGTTGGGGTTGGTGGTTGGAACACATGTTGAAGAATGTTTATTGCTCTAAGATCACCGGCAGTCGCCAATAAGTATTTGCCATTGACCGCCACTTTTCCAGAACCTTCACGCAATGTTCCTATTTGTGAAATTAAGCCATCAGCGTAAGAATCGCTAATACGAGAGTCAGCGCAAATTACGGAAAACCCGTCCCCTTGAATAGCGATAATTGTTGTCATGTGCTTTACGCACTGTACTCTTTGCCGTGATACATTGCCCAACCATCATAAATCGGGATTACTTCGTATGCAAACTTATGTTCCCCAGTGTCTTCGTAAGTAACTACACCAAGACCTTGTTGCCAATTTTCGTAACGAACTAGTGGTCGCCCATCTAAATCTACGCCACCTTTAGTAGAAGGGATAGCACCATCAATGCGAGCAAGGCAACCAGGCGACGCCGCCATGATTGTGCGAGGACCATCAAAGTCTTCTCTAGTCTTAAACGCAGTTTCAATTCGGTGAATGTGTCCATATATCACGCTCGTTTTCTCTGCATTTAAATAAATGTGTGCTGTTGATCCTGATGATTTAACTCTATCTCCATGTATTACTCGTAACTTTTCATTAATCCAAAAATCAGATGCTGGATACCCTGGTCGGTACTCAACACCAAATTCATCCATTCGGCATAGATACGGAACGCTTAATACGGGCCAAGATTCTGGGATGTTTCCTTTTCTTAAACCATAAGCAGCACCAGCGTTTACTAATAAATATTTAGGCATTCGTTCTTCATGGTTTCCAGCCAACCAAACTATTTGCGCATTAGGGGCAGCGTTTCTCATTTCCGCACATATAGAAGTTGCTCTATCAATAGATGCTTGGGTTGTCTGTGCGTACGCTGGATAAGTAAGGTATTTTCCCATCTCTGGTAAATCTAAATTGTCACCAACGCAAACAATAACATCTGGTTTTACTGTTTTGATTATTGCTAAAGAAACAGCAATTGCTTTTTCGTCATGTGTTGGTTCTAATTCACCAGACCTGCCACGATAAAAACCAATCTGAATGTCTGGGACAACCACACACGTTTTAAATCCAGATGTTGGTGAAGCAGAAACCTTGGTTGTGGGAACTTTGTAAGACGGTCCTTGTGTAACCACAGGCCACTCTGGACCAGCTTCCCATTTAGGAGATAGTTGAACAACTACCGTTTCTTGGGTTTGAGGTTCACCATCTTTATCTTTAGTAAATCTTTGAGTAAGTGTAACTTTTTTAAGGTCACCTATTTCAGATACATCAATGTTTTTTTCAAGCAACACATCAGCTAAAGAACTAATTAACTTTTCTTTGCGTTGTTTCTTTTCTTGTTCAGACGCAATGTTGCTTAACTTTTTGTGTAGGTTACCCATTATTTTTTCTCCAAGTTGTTAGGAAAACATAAGCATTTATGGTCTGTTCCCTGTTTAAAACAATGACGTTTATGATTGATTGTGGTTCTTGATATTGAATACCCTTCAGCAATTAGTGCTTTGTGTATCTCACTAGTTGACGCGGGACTCTGTAACGCAACTATAAAAGCTTGCGCAGTTTCTTTGTCTAACCTTTTGTAAAGTTTTCCTAAAGGACAAGGGGCTTCAACTGCTTTTGACAGTACCGCTAACCTAGAAAGCAGTGTTTTTTCTTGTGTACCTTTTGTCATTTTGTTTCCTTTTTGGCCAATTTGTTTTTCTTCTCTAACAACAACTTGTCTATTAAGTTAACTAGTTCTTCTTCCTCTAACTTCCCTGGATATACTTTTTTTAAATAGTAAACAATTAGATCAATATCTGATAACCGCATATAGGCATACTATCAACTCAATGACTGCTCGTCAACAGAGTGTTGTAATGTTTACTTTAAACCAAGAAGTTCTTTTACCTTTGGACCAACAACAGAATCATCATTAAGCCCGTTTTTTACTTTAAAGGCTTTAACTGCGGCGTTGGTTTTTAACCCAGAAATCCCATCAACTGCGTAGTAGTAGAAGCCTTTATCTTTAAGTGCTTGCTGTAATGCTTTAATACTGTCTACAGAGGTTGAGGCTGTTGCTGTAGCGGCAGGTTGGGTTACTTCCAAATCAACAACAGGCTCTTCAATTGCTGGTTGACCACCAGTGAAAGCAACTACAGCCGGAGTCGGATTATCACCAGTAACCAAGCGCAAATGCCATGGTTCGCTTGGAACCACTTCCCAACTAAAACCAAAATCCTTTACATTTGCAATCAACCAATTCAAGCGCTTTGGGTCACCTGCTGAATGGACGTCAACGGCTATTCCGAGATTATGGTTTGACTTTCCTGGAGTGGCAAGCATTGCCATACCTTTTTTTAGATACCAAGTTTTTCCTTCAAATGATTTGGTGCTTGTTCCTTTAATTGGTTCCAATACGTAGCGCTGTTTAAAGCCCGCCAACTGCGACTCGTAAGTGCGGTAGAGGTCGCCCGATGACGTGGGTTTGAGTTCAAGTCCGTCGGCTTTGGCCTTGGTGACCATTGCGTTCCATGCGTCGGCTGCTCGCCAATGGAGTTTTCCTCCGCTTGGGATTGCTCTAAGGAGTGAGTCGGGCAATTTTCCAGGGTCAATTCCTTTCAAGTCTTTTGGCATAATAATTGGAACAATGTAGTCCCACGCAACTTTACTCATTGTACATCCTTTGTTTTTACTTTAGATTCTTTTTTTACTTCTGAATCTTTGCCATCAACTTTATTGAAGACATCATTAATTTCTGAAAGAGTAAGTTTTCCGTCATCTAAAAAGGAGCGAGACAAACCTTCAACAACAAACGCCACACCAGCAATACCAGCCATGAAACAGGCTTTCCACAACGGTACTCCAGCAATGGCTCCTGCACCAATTACACCCAATCCAGAAGCTGCAAAGGTTGCAAGAATTCTAAGTATAACGTTAAAAATCAAATCTTTATTTTTCATAGGTATGCCAATCTATGTGTTTATCTAATTTTTTTCCTACCTTCTTAACGCTTTTGTTTAACCCAAGTATTTCTTCCATAACCTTGTCATGATCTTTTTTATTTTCTTTTCCAAATTTAAAGAGTAATTTAATTGTCCAAGCGATACCCGATGCGACTACTGGAACACATGCTGCTAGAAGGTACCCCATGCCGTCGGTCATAATTACATCTGTTTTCTTGACGGTTTACGACTAACAGAAACTGGTGTAGTTTCCGCATATTGTGTTGGTATACCTGTAGGAGAACCTGCGGGAGCGTCTGGGTCTAGTGGGCGTATAAAACTACTTGGTCCAGATGTATAACCAGCTTGTCTAAATGCTGGGGTTACCTTGTGGCGCAACAACCCAACTTGTCCACCATACCCAAGTTTTTCGTCAAGAAATCTGGTATCACTTGCGTCTGCATCGTAAGATTTAAAAGTTCCTCTAGCGCCAGATGAGTCTTGCATTGTCCACGTACTCGGTTTTTCTTGTCCCGGCGTTGCATACACAGGTGCTTGCGCAGTCTTTCTAGCATCCACTCGTTGTTGCACTCTTTTAACAGGCGTTTGCTCGCTAATACTTCCCGTTTCAATATAACTTGCAGGGTTGTCAGCGTCAAATTCTTTTTCACCAGGACGAAGTACACGATTCATTGTTCGCTTTGTGTAGTTAGAGTGAGTTAACATTGGTGCGTTTTTAGCTGCTCCTATTGCTTCAGGATCTTTTTTACCTAAAGCAGATAGATCATGCACAAGAGGACCAGCAAGTGTTGTTGAAGGCAAGTGTACATCGGACCACATGTTGAAACGCATGACGGGAACTAGCCCTTCGGCGCGTGCTGCGCTTGCACCTTTACGGGACTGCATAACTGTAAGTGCCCCAGCAAACTGTGGGTTTTCTGCCCAGTAAGAAGAGCGAATATGTTGTGCTCTAAGTACAGCGTTGCTTTCTATTGTTGGCGCACCGCCACCTTTAGGACCTATACCAGCATGCCCACTTGCTGAATTACACAGTGTTTCGCACTCTGCTGTCCTGCAACCAGCACACGCATCAAATATTCCACTGGTCGTAGCATGTGCTAAAGACACTCCCATCTCATGAACTACATTAATTTTAGCGTTTGGGTGAACTGAATTTTTAGCCATTTTTGCGTTAAATGCATCAGCAGTAGGGTCCATGCCACTAACCATGGTAAGACCCTTGCCACCACCTTTAGAAACTTTAAATTTATTCCAATCATCAAAAACAGCTTTTCGGCTATTTCTTGTTGACATTGCTTGATTGTATTCAGACTCAGATGCTGAGTTTATGATGTCTGTTAGTGACGGTAACTTAGCCATGTTGTTAACTTCCGTAATCGTATTTGTCTTTGCGACCTTTTTCAACATGTAATGCACGCCTACGAAGATCGGTTTCTTTGTTTAACCTTCCCTCATCTTGAGGTTTATCAACGTCACGAACACCAGCGTCTAAATGCGGAGATTGGGTTCCAAATGCAGAATCAATTGGGTCTACAGGTTGATCGGAAAATTGGTCGGTAGAAAGTGTTGTTGGTTGCGCACCAGAACCAGCCAAGTTTTTTGGCATTGCATATCCAGTTGGTTGGTATACAGACACACCAATTACGTTTTTTAAATAAGAGTTAAGTATGAACGGGTGTCGTCGTTCTCGTAGTTCAGCGTTTGCAGCTGGGGTGCGCAAAACAACGTTTTGAAAGACACCTTTCCTGCTTGCAAAACCAGACGGACTGTATTGTCCAACAGGACTTAGCCCGTAGGTTTGGGCAATGCTTTCAGAAAGTTCTTCCGTGCCTGTAAGCCCAGTTGATTCAGTTGATGCGGCTGCTTCGCCGTCCATCGTTAGTCGCTAACAACAGTTACGTTTGGACGATTCATGTGACCACCGCTGTTGTAGGAATACTCCCACTTCGGCATGTCATCACCTGACATAGCACCTTCTACAAACTCGCTGAGCACTGATGGTGCTTCAACCCACGAAGCTGAACCTACGTGTGCACGCTCACGCATAGTGTCTGCGGCGTGCTTGTAGAACATTTCTGGGTTGTTTTGGTTCATACGCATTGGCGATGGGGCTGTGTCCTCGTATGCGCCTTTAGCGAAGTCATTTGGAACGTCTGTGTCCGTGGCTACGCCTTCTTCAAAACGAAGTGGACCTTTGTTGCCTGGAATGCTTGGGGCGTACTCGCTCTCAAACATAATTTCGTTACGGCCATTTTCAGGGACCATAGGTGCTGGTGATACTGTCATGTGTCACTCCTTAGAGTTAATCGGATACTAAAGAATACCATTAATTAAAGAATGGGTTTTCTCCAACTTGAATTGTGGGCATTGTATCATGAAGGGTTGTAGCACAAGCTAAAGCCAAAGAATCTGGGTAGTCGTCAAACGCTCCTTTTTCGTCAGGAGCTTCTGCCAACATATATGGGCCTTTGTAAACCTTCTCCAAATCGTTCATTTGTTGATTAAACCTTTTCCACATTTTAGTACGACGGGCTTTTGAATGTCCTGGAATAATAAGCTGTTCCCTTTGAATTAATTCGGTCAAATGCACCCATCTTTCATTCTGGCTTTTTGAGTCAGATGATGTTGCTGTTACCTCTATGTGGGGCAAAAGAATTTGAAGACGTTCGGCAACTGCGCCACCGACGCCTTGAGCGTCTACGGCAACTTTACAGACTTCATAATTGCGTAAAAAATCAACAATTTGAAAGTATTGACTTTCCCACTCTTGGTCGTTAATTTCCAACCAATTTAAAATTCTATGTTCGTAAAAACCAAATGGATCTGGATGATCCCAATCTACCCAAACAACAGTTACTACCGTAGAGTCGTTTGATCTAGCAACGTCAATTCCGGCAACTACAGGAGTTCTCCACCACTGCTTGACCAGTGGCATAGACGATTCGTACAACCGTTCCATGCGTTCTTCGGTAACAAACATACCCTTTTCAAGCATCCAACGGTTGCAATAAGACATTTGAAATTCATCGGAATCTTCACCAATTCGTAATTTTTCTTTAGAAATAAACTTTAAATAGTTTTGGTTGTATTTAGATGCAACTCGCCAATCGTATTCAAAATGACAGGTTCGCATGCTTTTTTTACTACTTGTCATACGTCGCTTGTTGTACTGAATCATCTTGTAAAAATAAGATTTGGTGCGCGAAGCCGTACCAGTTAACATGATGCTTCCGTTATTAAATGCCAACATTGGCTTAATAGATTTGGCAATCACGTATTCATCGGCTTCCTGAGCCTCGTCAATTAAAACAAAATGATAAGTTTTAGACTCAATCTTGGCTTTGGGGTTGCAAGTTTGCATACGGCATAGCGACCCAGCGTTCTTCAACGCCAAAATCTTTCCCTTACCTCGCGTACCACCAGCCTTGGTAGTGTCATCAATTTCTGGGTCTAACAAGAATGTTAAAGCGTGGTCTGAGGTCAAACGATTGACTATGCGACTGAACACCGTATCGGCTTGGTCTTCAACGGGAGCAAATACACCGCACCAAAAACCCTTACTAAACTTAGACAACCATGTTGGGTACACGGGAGCCAACTTTGGAAGTATCACCATCATGGATGCAAGCACATTAGAGATGACTTCTGATTTACCGCTTTGACGAGTTGCAACTAATGTTATTTCTTCACCGTCACCCAGCACAATGGATTCAATTACCCGATAAGCGATGGGAATTTGATAAGGAAAAAACTCAACATCACAGAATTGTTCTGTAAACAAAACCAGTTTTGTTACAAGTTGTTCTACAAATTCAGCAGAGGTTTCGTCTAATTCTTCAACTAAATCCTCTGGTAATTGTTCGTCAGTTAGTGCTTCGCTCATCCGTACAAGGATACACTACATCTCAAATAATGATAGT